>JAABUI010000018.1_pt1 | contig 292598 bp, 262 predicted proteins | sample 5559111 | NCBI WGS metagenome assembly JAABUI01 (sample SAMN10711870, study PRJNA513365) | rock metagenome | isolation source: Antarctica rocks | place: Antarctica: Victoria Land, Buttleship Promontory
ACGTCTTGAAGCTAGAAAAGCAGATAATATTGTCATTTGAATGAAAGAGCTGCTTATCTTCGATCATCAGCAATTGAAAAAGATGAAGCAGATCATTGAAGCTCAGATCAATAAACATAAACGAGACATCATCTATGAAGTAGACGACTGAATTTGATTATTCTCTAGAAACATAAAGATCACTAGATCATGTAAGAATTTAGAAAATAAACAGCTAGAACTTTATCAAATCACTGTCAAAGTTGAGATCTTCTATCATCTTCGTCTATCAATAAGCATGAAGCAGCTGCATTTGATGTTCAGTTCGAAGCTATTACGTTTTTATCTCAATGACTTCTTATCAGAACAGCATTCAGAATCATTTAAATTTCTCACTATTGAAGACAATGAGCATTGAAAGATAGATGACATTCTGAACTTTAAATGATATTGAGATCAAATACAATACAAGATCAAATGAATGAAACTAGATTGAAACAATGAATGATACTATGTCGATAAAGAAGAATTCAAAAGCTCAAAAGAAGTTCTAGTTGAATTTCATAAGCTCTATTCAGACAAGTCACACTAAATTGAAAAACAGTGAAAATTTTTGCGTTTCATTTGTTCTATTCATGCGAACATAAATTTTCAAAGAGAAAAGTAATGTTATGAATGCATCAGAAATGATTAAAACTAGTCAAGATTTAGTTGAGATCTGATTTAAATTTGACTCAGATTTGACTCAGATATGACTCAGCATCTTTTTTCTTCTCTGACATCTTCTAATCAGCTTCTATTGTCTTCTAGACAAACACATTTCTTTGTGTCACAAACATTTTTCAAATCAACATCTTTCTTGTGTATCAACACGTTCTCTTTGAGACTAGCGTCGATCTGAGTAACTACTATATAGAGCGTGTCTCTCTTGTCTTTTGTATCTTCTTTCTTCTGTATTCTTAAAGTCTTAGTTATAACTATCTTTATAGATCAAACATTCTAGTCACGCACGCACTCTGATTAGTTTCTAGACATGATCTCAACAGTTATTCAGATTAATCATCTCATGTCGATTATTTGAATTTCTGCAAAAACAAGCTCATGCTTTATTATTACTTTCAAAGTGTCGCTCTTGATGATTTATTAAACGACGATAATGAAAATTTAATGTCTGCTTATGTCATTTGTGCAATCAATCACGATCACTTGCATGATTCATTGAAAATCATGTTCAAGACAATCAAGATTGACTTTGAAATTGAGTTTTTAAAGCATGATGAGATTGAGCAGAATCAGAATTTTCGTCATGAAGAATTGCTGAATCAATGCAGATTGAATCATGATAACAGTTTCATGTAAATATTTATTGATTTAAGCAAAAAATTTATGAACAAAATTCATGATTGATTGCAATCTACATATGATGTAACTTTGATCATCATTTAAGATCACTTAATCATTGCTCACGTAACTTGCAAAAATGCTTTCATCTCAACTATTTTTAAGAAGATTGATAGTCTTTTTCTTTTGAATGTCAAGCAGCAAGACGTTGTTGATTGAATCATTGATCATTATTACTATCATTCTGATGCTCAACTTCTTCTGCATCTGAATGAGATTGTCAAGATTGAAAAGTCGATTTGCATTAATTTAATTTTCAGTCATTTAATGTATTATGCTGCATAAATTAATATGAGCAATTCAGTATTGCGAGCAGCTTTCATCAACATAGCTGTCTTTAACATTAAAAGCTTTATTCTTTATCAGTTGTTGAATCTTCTCATTCAAAGTGTTTTTGAGACTCTGAAGTTGAAAAGTCTTACTCATTTGCAAAATTGCTTTCGTTATTATTGTTTTCTTATCATCAATGAGAAGTTCATGATTGATTTAAAGACTCTTCATTACATTGATCAACATCTTTGTCAGATTCATGCTTGATTGAATGTTTTTTTCAAAGATCTTTTCTTTTTTTTTGCAACGACTTTGATCAACTTTCTTTAATCAGCGATTGAGCATTATATAACTCTCATGTCATGTTTCTCTTCATAAAAGCTCTGATTGATCTGCAAACATATCTCGTTTTTGATCAGATTATTGTTCTGTCTTAGATCATGAAATAACAAGATGAGAATGCTGAATCTCAACAGTTTCATGATATTTTGAATGAGCTGCAAGATGACAAGCTGAATTCTGAGAATTGAGACTTTCTTTTAACTTATGTGAAGAAAAATATGATACTGAAAAGCTGAATCGATTTTAATAAAGCATTACATCTCTACGTCATCAAACATGAAATTGATGAGTATAATTTCAATTGTTTTGAGCGATTAAATCAGTCAATTATTAAGATATACATCAAACATGTTGACAAGAGAGTTAAGAAAATCTCATTCAATGATGTTGACAAGCTCTCTAATACATTGCTTCTCAGCAAAGATGCTTGAATCATGTTAATGTTCAATATATTTATCAAGAAAAACTTGATCAATGACTTAATGAGCATTGTTGTTGATGTTATTTAAAATAATGACACAAATGATTCTTTTACAACTCTTTCTGCAGTTGTTTTGATGAAGATGAATGATTATGTCGATTTTATCAACATGCTCATCAATGATTGAAATGTTGTTTCTATTTTTCTCAAAACAGCTATGTGAAATAATGATGACAATACATGTTCTCGTAAGCAATTCTCTTTGATTCTGATCTTTGCTATCATCATTCACAAAAGTCAAAAGCTTATTTTAATCAAAATGATTCTCAATCTTGCTATGTTGAACTTCTGTCAAGATTTAATATATGTAAATTTATCATAAGTTCATTAAATTCAAGATCTTGCTTTTAAAATTTCGTTTTTCTATGATCGTTTCTTTCAATGTAATGATGAGTCAATTTTCAAACACATTAATGATAGTCATTGCAGACAGAAATTATCATCACTTTTCTTTTTTTTTCTCAATGTTAATATATGATTTATGTATGTAGTTTAATCTTCGCTTACAAATGAACATATAATAATGTTTGATCAATCGATTAACAAGATTAAATTAGTAACATGAAGTGAATATGACTTTTTTACGATGAAAATAGTCATCTACATACGATCAACTTACATTTCAACTCATTTTTCTTTCATTTACTTTTAGTATGTACATCTTCTTCTGAACTACATCTTCAATTCAAACATCTACGCTTAATTCAAACACGTACGTTTACGCTTTTCTTTCAAACACTATTCTCAATTTTATCTCTTTATCATGTCAAATTCACGCTCAAAGATCATGAATTTAAACTCAAACATGATGTTCTTTGCTTCTTAAGCAAACGAACTTTCTGTGCTGAACGTACTAAATTATAACTATCATCAGACTCATTTTTTCAATGAGACAATTAATACTAAATTTAAACTGATCATCAGAATTCTTCTACGTAATTTCAATGTAGCGAATCTTTTTCTCTATGCTGAGCATAAAATTAATGTCACAAGAAACATCTTGATCATTTCAGAAGAATGATTAACTGTTGTCTTTGATATAATTATTTATGAGATTCAATGATGAAATTCTGACGCAGCTGAGATGAACTTCAATGATTCTTTTGTCATCAATGCTTCATCTTCAACATTGTAAGTCATGAGTTGTGTGCTATGTCGTTGCGTTCGCAGAAATCTTTAATGCTGAATATAGTTAATCATTCATCTTTCACTTCTCACATTCTTTCTCTTCTTCTTTTGTTTCTTCTGCGCACACTTCATTTTAAACATCTTTATTTGATTACTCTTCTTGTCGCTCTTTTTCTCTCTTCAAATGATCTCGCTTCTTCTTCGTCAAAGTCTTTCGTAATGTCAGAAACTGAGCTAGATTAAAGATACTATCAATATAAAAGACTGATATTATTATTATTACTTTGATAGAATCTAGATACAAAACAATACATCAGATAATGTATAAGACGAAAGACAAAGAGTGAAAGAAAAGAATGAGAGCTCAACTTCTATATACATGAATCGAGCAGAATCAAGACTAGACAGTAGTTCTATTGACTTAAGATTGCAGAAGTTCACGTACATGACTGAGATGATTGAAACAGAATTGCTGAGACTAAATTAAGATGACGATGACTAGATTGATGACTTGATTCATTAAACTAGTTCAATGAATTGAGATTATCTGTTACGAGCATGCATCTCTGTTACCTCTGATTAGCCTGATTAGCCTAACATAGACTAGTATAAAGCTGTGAGTAGAACTGTTGTTGACACGCTAGCAATCTAGCGTGCCTTCATGAGTAAAATTCACGTCATGTTGCATCTTCTTTCTACTTCAGCTTTGAACTTCTAGTTAGAATACACTCATATGATTCGCTCTATGCAGACTCATAACATTAGTTCAAAGCTCATCAATCTTACTATTGACGTGTAGATAATATAAAAACAAGTTACATCACTCAAACTTGAATCAGAATTGAAACTCGAAAATTGAGTTCAGAAGACTCATTAGAAATCAAGAAATTTCTAGAACAGAACAGAAGAACATGAACGTGTTGTTCTAGACTAACTCTTTACTGAACTCATCGTTAGAACAGAAGAACAGAAGAACATGAATGCGTTGTTCTAGAACTGAAACCAGAAATTTCAGTTGAATCTCGATCAGCAATTTTCTACTCACACAATGACTAGAAACACAGAATCAGAATCAGTGAGCATTGCTCACTATGAACTTCAAAATGCTAGAAGAGAATCACTTCTATCACAGAATTAAACAGCATCAGAAGAAGAAGACACGAATGTGTCATCGAATACAGAAGAAGAGAACATGAATGCATTGCTATTTAATCACGAAATGATCAAGATCAGCATCAGTACTGAACTGAATGCTTGAATAAGCACTCATGAAGCAGACAATCTCGTTGTCTTTATCAAGTACATATGTCAACAGCATGACATCGAAATCAAAACTCACAATGACATGATTCAGATGTTGAATGATGTCAACAAAATCAACATTGAATTGAAAGCTATCAACATCAAGTTGAAAGCTACGCAGACAATGTTGAATGCTGTTCGAATGTGTTTACAGAAAGAGATGAAGAAAAAGAACGTGATTATACATTATTTAGAAGCGACATCAAGTCAATTAAGCACTTCAATTTCGAAAGATCAATTCTTGAGATTAATTAAGCTATCTGACTCATCTTTGTTTGAAGATTCGAAGCAGAATGTGAATAATTGATTGTCTTGAATGCAAAACAAGCTGAAGATGAACAAGAATCATTTTTCTATCGAAGAAATGAAGATTGCATATGTGAAAAGTCGAGTCAGTGAAACGATGATCAAACACATAGCATTCAGAATGAGAAACATGATCACGAACTCATTTCTTGAAGCAGAAGAGATACTGTCGATCATAAATAAGATGTACGATGATCTCAATCAACATCACACAACTCAACGACAGTTTTTGAAACTGTATTAAAACAAGATCTTCTTTCATGAATTTTGAATGAAATTTCAGAGACTTAGTGCAAAACTAGAATACAATAACGAAACTCTACTAGATGATCTTCAGCATAAGATTAGCTCAGATCTTCAGCGAGTCATGATCAACGAACGAACTATGAATTTGAATAAATTTGTCAACATCTGCATGCAAGTCAACGTTCGATTGATGAAATTGAATGCTCAATCAGCTCTCAAGACATCAACGATTCAAGTCACTCGCTCTATCGCTGACATCTTGACGATTATCACTACTGCGATCTCAGCTTCAATCTTTGCATGAAAGAAACTCAGAATATCAAACGTTGACTCTGCTAAAGAGAAGTTGTTTAAAAAAGAACTCTACTTCAAATGCAAGAAGTCAGAACATAAAGCACATGACTGTCTTGAGTCAGTTCAGATGCACGAAATTGCAGCGAATTTGAAAAACAATCTGTCTTCGTCAAAGTAGTAATTGAGAGCAACATGCTCATATCTTGCTTCATCAATATGCTCGATGACTCGTTTGATTTCAAATCATTTATTGTGAACGTCATCTTAAGTAGTCTAGAAAAGATATTTCGATCTTTTGCTCTGATAAACATTGAAGTCACTGACATGACGTTCATAAATAATTCATTGATTTCAGAGCTATGTGAATGCTTTGATATTCAGTCAATTTCACTGTTCAAATTGAAGTTGATTCATTCATATGACAAAATTCTCGATCGAAGATCTATTACACATGCTCTGTATATCTCAGTCACTATACAAGAACATAAGAATGAAATGATATCTTTATTAATAACTCATTTAGATCAGCATAAGATAATCATTGACAATCTTTGATTGAAAAAAAATTAAATTTTGATAAATTCTGCAAACAATCGATTAATATCTTCATCAAATATTCAAATCTCGAAACTTATCATTTCAAAAACAAGCAGTCAATCAGCATTTCATCAATTCAAATCAAGCGAGATCTGCAAAATGAAACGAAAGAACTTGAAGTCTATGTCAATGATCATCTTAAAGCGAACTACAAATTTGAAATCAGTGAATCAATTCATTGAATCAGCTCTTATATGAAAGCAAAGCACTTAAGTTGATCTCGATCAACATAAACTCATTCAATCATTGAAGAAGAAAGAGTTCGTCAACATTGTCATAATCAAAGTCGCTGCTTATCGAACTCTAGTCAAGAAGAAGAATGTCAAGATCTTTACATTGATCATTAGTGAAATCAACAAGATGCTTAGCTCGATCAAAGATTCAGCGAAACTGAATGAAATGATCTTTGTCATGTCATTAAAGAAACTGAAGAAAAAGCTTTCAATAGTTTATCATGACTTTCTGAACGTTTTTGACAGAGAAAAGACAATTCAGTTGATCTCGCATCAATTATATGATCATAAGATTGAATTAGAAGATGAGAATCAATCTTCTAGAAGTCAATTGTACTTCATGTCGAGTCACAAATTGCAGAAGATCAAGAAGTATCTAGAAGAGAACTTGAAGAAGAAGTTTATTACACTCAGCAAAGCTTCATTCGCTTCGTCAATACTATTCATTGAAAAGAAAGATGATAGTCTTCACTTTTGCGTGAATTATTGAAAACTGAATGCTTTGATCAAAAGAGATCGTTATTCAATACTCTTGATAAACGAAGTACTCGCTTGAATTCAAGGCAGTAAATATCTGACTAGACTGATCGTCAAGTCGAGTTTTCATATCTACATTCTGACTCGACTTGAGTACTTAAGTCGAATCTTCTGACTCGACTTGAATACTCAAGTTAAATCTCATGACTCAACTCGATATCAATCTTGAGTCGAGTCAGAACTCGCTGACTTGACTCGACTCGTCAAGCAATCGAATATGACATTAAGAGAGCTAAATATAGAAATTTTTCCGGTTTTTCGCCTTTGCATTACCTTTTTGCATCATCTTTTTGATAGAAAGTCATAAAGAAAAACATGAAGAAAAACATGAAGGAAAACATGAAGAGAAACATGAAGAGAAACATGAAGATCGTTTGATAGAAAGCTTTGATAGAGAGCTATAATAGAAAGCTATGATAGAAAGTCATGACGAGAAACTATGAAGATTGTTTAATAGAAAGTCATAAAGAGAAGTCATGAAGAGAAACTATGAAGACTATTTGATAGAGAGTCATGATAGAGAGTCATAATAGAAAGTCATAATAGAATATCTATCTATCTATCTTTATGTCTTGACGAATCGAGTCGGAAATTTCGAGTTGATACTCAATTTCAATTCTCTGACTCGACTCAAATACTTGAATTGAACATCTCGACTCGACTTGAATACTCAAGTCAAGAATTCTGACTCGAATCAAGTCTTGATGATTCGAAAACTCGGTTCGACCTCGATGATTCAACTTGACGCGATCAGTCTATCTTCATTGATTGTATCATTTAAGCACGATTCTGACATTATATTAAGAATTTGTTAATCACACGATACTGATATCATTATTCATTCAACATACTCGTCTAGACATGTTAGAGACCTGCCTAGAGCGGATCAGATAGAGGTGTCATTTAACTAGAAGATAAATGCTAAGAAAGAAAGATAGCTACAGAAAAGAAGCTGGCTACATATGTGTGTTTCTCAGCCGACGCTAGGCCCAATAGGGACTAGTCAAGGTGACGAAGCGAGAATAGGCCTGGCAGGGCTAGAAGGCTGAGTCTGGCAAGGCTAGGATCGTGACATTACCCCTCCCCTTCGACGATTCATGTTCGCATGAATGTATTTCCTGCTCGGCTCGATTGATTGAATCGTCGATTAGCGCGGTTTGTTCGGGTATCGAATATGAAAATCGTCAACGACCTTCTGAGCGTTCATAAATTCGTCGCCATCAGCGTTGTATCAATTGAGATCATTGTCATAGCCATTTCATTTGACCCTATACTGAAGTCGTCTTCGATATCGACGAGAATTCAATATATCATCGATTTCCCACTCGTCTTCGTCGTTTACCACTATTGAACCTGAGAGTTCGTTCTTTTGACCAGGCAAGGGGTCGTTGACGGCAGAGCGAAGCAGGTCAGAATGAAATACATCATGAACACGCATAGACTCTGATAATTTCAGTTTATATGAAGAGTCGACGAGACCTAGATTGGTGAAAGAACCGAGCATTTTGTCATCTAGCTTCTTGAAAGATCTCGCTGTAACGATGTTCCTTTCATTCAGAAACATCTTTGATTCGATCTTATAATCAACTTCTTTTCTATGCTTATTGACTTGTTTCATCATTTGTTCTCGTGTTTTGACTAGCGACTCGCGAGCAAACTTCAGTGTTTTGTTCATATGTTCAGATATATCCTCGACTTTAGCCGTCTGCAAGCGTTCACGAAAACTTTCATATTCGATGACATCGAGTTCAAAGCTCATACGAGAATGAAAGTCTTTGTTTAGAAAGAAAGAGGTCGAGAAGATGACTGAGAACAGAGCATTATTGTCGACGAACTCGATCATGAGTAGTAGCTTAGCTCAGTCATTCTGCATGTACGAACAGAAGAATCGAAGGTACCTTTCAACGTTCTGATTGACTCATTCACTTTGATCGTCGATCTGAGAGTGATAGGCTGTGAAGAGTCGAAGGTTAATGTCTAGCCTTTTGCAAAGCGACTTTCATAGAATGAAGGTAAATTGAGAGCCTCGATTCGAAACAATGAAATCGAGTAAATCGTGTATCCGATATATTCACTGAAGCATTAGCTCAGCTGTTTTTTCTGCTGTGATTCTCTCGTCATCAGTGAAGCAAGAAATATAATGTCGTTCTTTTGACAGTCTACATATCACTGTTAGTATGACGTTTTTGCCTTTCGAAGAAGATAAGTCGATGATGAAATTCATGACTATGTTCTTTCATCGCTGTTCGAGTATGAGTAGAGAATGTAGTAGTTCATTGAATTTATCTCGAGAAGCCTTTGATCGCTGACAAATGTAGCAGTTTCGAATATATCGATCTATTGTCTTTCGCATTGAAGATCAATAGTAGTATCTTCTTATGATCTTCATCGTTCTGAGAATTTCGGAATGATCAATAGAAGATTGATCGTGAACTTCTCGAATTAGCTTCATTTGAAGATGCTCATCGAAGGAAATTCATAGAAGATCACTTCGATATAGTATTTCGTTCTGAACTCGACAATCTCTTAATTTAGTATCTTCGTATTGAGCTTCATCTTTTAATACGACTTCACGAAGTAGAATACAATTCTCGTTGATTCTGTTAGCTTCTAGAATCAATCGATAAATTGGTTCATCGTTCTCTTTCTCTTCTAGATCAGCGATTTTCATTCGATTCGACGTGAGAATCATAGTTCGCTGATAGCGACATCGTTCATTCTCGAGACTTCTAGAAACTGAATCGGCTCGACAAGTCAATGCATTGACTTTAATGTTTTGTTTGTCTGAGCGATACATGATTTTGAAGTTGAAGTCAACGAGCTTTTGTACTCAGCGCATTTGACGTCTACTTAGCTCTTTATCTTTCATTAATGACGTTAAAGCTTGATGATCAGTGAACATCTTGATGAGTAGCTCAGTCAATTTCAGCTCAGATCGTCAATGCTCGAAGGCACGAATGATTGCTAGTAGTTTCTTGTCATAGATCTCGTAATTGCACTCAGCGAGACTCAGGTTCTTGCTGTAGTAGATCATCGAATGCAATGTTTCTTCGTCGTCATACTGAGAAAGTATGTCATCGTTGACGTAGTCGAATGAGTCTGTTTCAAGAATAGTCTCTCTATTCTGATCAAAATGACGAAGAATAGAGACTTCAGTCATTCGTTTCTTCATATGATCAAAGATCGTTTGACAAGCTTGATCTCATTCAAATATCATCTCTTTTTGAGTTAGTTGAATCAGAGAATGAACAATCTTCGAAAAGTTCTTTATAAAACGTCGATAGAAATTGCAGAAGTCGACGAAGAACTGCATCTGAGTGAGGTTTGTAGAAGTAGATCATTCGACTACTGCTTGTACTTTTCTGAGATTCATCTTTAGTTCTTCGATGAATAGCAATAGTCTCAGAAAGAAGATCTTCTGAACATGAAACTCGCATTTGTTTATATTCATCTGAAGATCAGTCTCTCGTAGTCTATGTAGAACTAATCGTACGTGTCGCTTATGTTTTTTCAGTGTTTTGCTGTAGATGATAATGTCATCTAGATAGATCTGACAAAACTGATGAAGATAGTCAAATAACACGTCGTTCATATAGTGTTGATAGAAAGTCGAATCGTTGATTAATTCAAAAGACATCACGTGATATTTGTAGAAATCAAAAGAGGTGATAAAGATAGTCAAATCTTCGCTGCTCGAATGCATACGCAGTTTGTTGAAGATGACAATGATGTTCAATCAAGTCAGGTATCTGCTATCTTGAATACGAGCGAGAGTTTCGTCTATTAACGATAAGAGATAGCGATCTCGTTTGATCAAAGCATTGAGCTTTCTGTAGTCTACACAGAAACGCAAGCTATCGTCTTTCTTTTCGACGAATAGTATGAGCGAAGCATATGAAGCTGAGCTAGAAGATATAAAGCCTTTATTCAAATGCTCGATCAGGTAATTCTTCATCTTTTGAAGCTTGTAATCAGACATATGATAGAGACGACTTCAAGAAGATGTTCTCTCGTCGATCAACTCAATTTTATGATCGTAGAGACGATGAGAAGATAGTTGATCAGTCATCGCTCAATCAAACACGTCTAGATAGTCATGATATTTCGAAGAAAGCTTAGCTTTGACTTCTTTCAAGATCTCTTCATGTGAAAGCTCTTGTAGATTTACATCTTCGAGTTTATTTCTAGCTGTTTTTAGAAGTCAATCGATTTTCGTGATGATGATCGCGAAAGTAGTCACATTCGATCATTTGACTAGTGATCTATATGCTGCAGTCTCTATCATTGCTATGTTCATTGAATCGAAAGACGAAGCGAAGTTGACTGAATTAGATGATTTCATGATTTTACTGAATGAAGATGACTTCTCGCTGAGTCGAGTGACAACAGAAGAGATAGATCTTTTTAGTATTTGAATAAAGATTGAACTCTTCTGTTCTATCGCGATTTTCTTGCTCGAAAGAACAGTCGAATGAGCTTTGATAGAATCTTTGATATGAGCTTCGAAACTAGAAAATTGAAGACAATCATCTCTCATATCAATAGTCATCTCGATCTTGTTCATTCATGTTTTTTCGAGAATCATCTGATGTTGATCTAATCGAGTGATCAGCATAAAGACGAAACGTTTCATATGATCTTGAACAGTTAGATTCGAATAAATCGCATGAGTAATGAGCTTTTTTGCATAATGATCATCGAATTCTCTTATTGATTTGAACTTGATTAAAGATAAAGATTCAATTTGCAAATGATCACAAACATTCTGCGCGATTAATTCATCAATGAACGAATAGTCAGCTGCTTCAATGTCAATCAATGACTTTAATGAGTAACTAATTTCATTGCTAAATAGTACACATTCAGTAGTCAAAGATTTCGAAGCAAAGAGATCATTTGAGCTGCTCATTGTTGAAGAAATTAACACATCTTTCATCGCGTCTTTGATGAAAGTCACTAGTTTTTTGTCTCATTCTTCGATTTCTCTGTAAATAATTTCTTCTCTTCTTTTGACATGACGATCTCATTGAGACGAGAAATAAATGCACGAGATGTCGAAGTACTAGTCTTCAGATGAGAACAGTTCTTTGAAAAGTGATTCGATACTTTACAGTTGAAGCAGATGATTGACATTCTTGATCATTCAGATTCGAGAATGGAAAAAGTAGCGAGTCGAACATAGCTAGTAGTCAAGGTTGAAGCTGATGTCGACGAAGAAACAAAACATTTTTTCGAAGCTGCTATTGATTTGACTGTTCATTGCTCATCACGTAGCTGATAATTGACTCGTTGTTTGTTATTCACATCTTGAAGAAAGATCTTGAGCTTATCAAGCGAGCTAAACTTTATGAGACAAACTGACAACGCGTTCTGAAGACGATTGTTGATTTTATTCTGAATGTCGTTCATCAGAATGACATCGTCGTAGTTCAGAAAGCTGAATATTCTAGTGAATTCTGAATAGAAAGAGCTGAAGAGCTTGTTGAGCTGCTTCAGAGCGACGTATTCATGACGACACTTTCGAATCAGATTTTGATCTTCGTAAATTTCTTTCAGATGTTTCAGTAGCTTTGATAATGATTGATAGAATGAGAAAGCATCAACACGACGCTTTGCATAGATTTGCTGATCAGCATCGTCTTCTAGTCTGAAAATCACATAGACAATACGAATCTTTTCAGTAGAGTAATGATTCGCGTTGACATCGAGCTTGTCAGCTATTTTGATGTTTCATGTCTCTCAGATAGAGTCATCTGTTTCGATGAAGATGAGTGAATTCGGAAGCTTGATGAACTTGTGATAATCATTCCCGTTTTCATTATCAGATAGAGTAGAAGATTCTTGTTGAGAACGAGCTTCGAAAGTCAAGCTTCGTTCAACTTCAAAGCAATGAATCGAAGCTTCTTTCTGATTGACTCGTTGTTCAGCTGACTGAGTATCTTGACGAAGCATAGATCGATCAGCTTGACGTTGTTTCGCTCTGAAGTTCAATCGCTCGCCTTGTAGCTGATTGATCTTTTTCTCTAGCTCATCGTTTTTATCAAAAGCGACTTCTAGTTGTTTCGCTCTCTTTTTGTGATCGTCTTGTACAAGAAGTCAGTGTTCATTGAGTTGTAGAGTCAAGTCTCGCTGACTTTGAAGCTCGTTCAGCATATTGATGACTTTGTCGAATTGATTGCTGATTCAATGAAACAATTGTTCTTCGATGTTTATGTTTCATGAAGTGACAGCTTTCTCAGCTTCAACTGAAGCATTGATGAGTAGAAGTGAAACTCTTCTATTGACAGTGCTTCTAAGCAGACGAGTTGTTCAAGACTCAACTGACTCAACGTCACGTGTCATGATGAGAGAAGATAGAAGTTGTTGAAATAAGAGTAGATGAAAGATTGATGTTTTGAATTGATGTTTTTTGATGAGTGAAAATTCAAAGAATCTCTTGTGAATTTCAGGTAATAATTGAGTGCTTTATTCAAAGAATTTCTTGCGAATAGAATGATGAAAATGAGTGTAGAATCGAAGAATTTCTTGCAGTCTAAAATGATGATGCAAATTTGAAGAATTTCTTGCAAATTTTCCTTACTGAATAGATTGTTTCATATCATCTATTCATCGATAGCAGAATAGTAGATGATGAGCATTTATCTAATGTTAGAGATCTGTCTAGAGCAAGTCAGATAGAAATGTCATTTAACTAGAAGATAAATGCTAAGAAAGAAAGATAGCTACGAGAAAGAAGCTGACTACATATGTGTGTTTCTCAGTCGACGCTAGACTCAATAGAAACTAGTCAAGATGACGAAGCGAGAATAGATCTGATAAGACTAGAAGACTGAGTCTGACAAGACTAGAATCGTGACAAAAAGCATGATTACATGATGAACTCAATCTTGCGTCATCTTCAGTTGTTGATGCATTGTGCTGCGTAAGTGATGATTCATCATCTCAACACTTGCATCAAGACTTGTCTTGTTTTTCATCTTTGACAATGAAAGAGTAAGTAACTTCTCTTTTAATCATGTGAGATTATATTTAACAGTTGAGTAAAGACTTTCATCTTTCTTATTCTCATTACTTCTTGTCGTTGTCATGTTACTTCATCTTCATTTCGTAAGTATTGACTGAAGTAAGTAATGCATGATGAGATTCACTGATGAATAAATAACTTTTTCTCTCACTTCAATGTTCTTACTTGCGATCGTTGATTACTTTTTTTCTTCACTTTTTCACAACGTTCATCATCTTCTTTTTTAAAAAACATATATTATGTGAGATTTTATAATTATAGTTTAATATCAACTTTTTAAACTTGCGTCTTTATGCTTTTAATACTTTCTCAATCATGATTCTTATGTGATTTATCTCTTTTTTTTTTTAACTTTTTTGCAGTTGATTGATGTACTTGTCTTTCTGTCTTGTAATTCTCAATGATTTTCTTTGCATTGCTAAGATTTTTCATTAATTTTCAGAAGTTTTCATAAAAAGATGAATCAACTCATTGAACTAAATACTTAATCTTTTCTTTCTTGATTCACTGATCAAGTATCTTCTTTATCTTTCATTTCTTTTTTTCTTCTATGAGAATGATTTGTGACTTTAAATTCTCATCACGTAAGTGTCAGAATTTCAATAAAGAAACATGAAAAATTGAGTGAATTGCATCATATTTTTCAGATAGTTCAAGCTTATATGCTTACATGTCAATCTTCTTCAATCTTCTGAATGATTTCAATTGTTTATGATTAATCTTCTTCTTTGAATGAAGCATATAAATATTTTTATTTCATAAAAGCACTTTGTTTTTCATCTGAAAGTTTGCAGCTTTATGATGAGCATTATAATACTTTGCTTGCTGCTCTGCTACTCACTTTCATAGTTTCATTAGATGTTCTTTAATACTTTGTAATCATTCTGCTTACTTCATAATTAAGAATGTCTTTCTTTTTAAAGCTTTGTTCTCAGATGTTTCTGCAAAGCTTGTAATGTATCTTTTTAAAAACTCATGTGAAGTTTTTTAATACTAGCATGTACATTGTTATTATATGCAAACATCATCATTGATAAAAGCTTTGATCAATTATTCATTTTATAATTGAAATACACTTGCAGATAATGCTTAAGCATCTGATTTTATCTTTCTGTTTGATCATTGATTTGTGAATGAAATGCAATGCTTAGTTTTCGCTTCACTTCAAGATGTTAACATAGAATAATTCAAAAATGATTGATAAACAGTGAGTCTTGATTTGATATAATGCTTTGCATCATTTCATGCTGAAATATGAATTTTCATCATAATAAATTTGCAAGCTTCTTGACATTCAGATCTTTGATCATTGAAAGATAAATTGCATGCTTGATCAACTTATTTATTATTATCAATATAGCATCATTTGTTTTTTCAATGTATAAATTTTTTGCAGAAGACATGTCTGTTATGAAATTCATGATCATCATGTGAAATGAATTTACATTCTCTGAAAATATAAACATCAACTTCTCATAAAGTTTATGATAATGCATTTGCACTCATTGACAGTCTGAACAGATGCAAACATATTTCGTCATCTTTTTAAGCATTTTCAATCAATAATATTTTCTTCTTATCACAGTCTTGATATGAATGCATGCAAAATGATTTGCTTTGAAATCATCATGATTTATATGCAGAATCTCATTTTTTGTAGCAAAGTCATTGAATACATAAACTGCGAGATCACGATGTAGCAGTTTATCATTTCTCATACTTCATTTTGAAAGCTCATTCTTTCTAGATGTGAATTGTTGATGTCACTTCTCATTCACAACAAAGATGTTTTTTTATTGTAACTTCAGCAGTTATGCAGTCATTGATTCACTCATTTTCAAATAAGATTTCTTCAACTTCATAATTTGATGAATCAAAAGTTAAGATAACACAGTATCTAGAATTCTGCAAAATTTAGCAAGTACTTTCTCATTCAAACACATGACTTAAGTATTTGCAATGATTATGTCATTCAGTTGCATCATCAATGCTGCAAGTTTAATTGCTGTTGAAACTTCTTCATTTTTTAGCAGTTCAGATTGACATTTCTGATTACAAAGTTTGTTTCACAGAGTAAATAGAAAATAATTATTATTCTTTTCACTATCATTTGATTTCATGATGTTGAGTTTTCTTGATGATGCATTTGCAGAGTTTAATTTGTTTCTGTGATATTTTATATGAAAGTCAAATGCAGTTAATTTCTCAGCTCAATGCATCTGTTGTACATTGAGCTTCTTTATCATCATAAAGTAACAAAGATTATTATGATCTATTATCACATATATGAATTGCTTGCTATTCTGAAGATAGTGTTGTCAGTTTTAAAAATCAAGAACTATAGCATACAACTTTTTATCATGCATGTCTCATCATACTTCAGCTTCTTTGAACTTATAATTATAATACATAATGAAATGTCATTGATCAGTCTTACTTTTCTGACTAAGCATGTCTTCAACTTTGCAATTTAATGCATCAATCTTCATGCAAAAATCTGCATCTCAATCATAGTGTTTCAAAATGAAAGCATTAACAAAGATTACTTTCAATCTTTTAAAAACTTTTCTTGCTTTCAATGTCATTGCAAAAAATGAACACATCATTCTCTTTTTTGCATTCTTGATTAAATTTTTTAAGAACATGATAATTTAAAAGAATTTTTTTATAAATTATCAATAAAATCTTGCAAATTTCAAGAATATGAAAATATTTTTTTGCAAACTTAAGCTCAGATCAGTGTCACGAACTGAGAACTGAATGAAATCAGAATGAAATTTTAATAACTAGATTTTAGATACAAGACGTTGCACGAAGAAGAAAGAAAAGAAAGAGATCATTCAGATGTTCTTATACTTCATGAACGCTGAGTATCATTCGTATTGAAAGATCTTCATAACATCACTGATAATCTCACGCCTATCATCATTTATAATATTGTTCAACATCATCTAAGTGATCTAACATCTCTTTTCCCAACATCTTTCGAGTAACACATGCTAAAATCGTGACAATAGATTTCTCTTTTTGAAGTCAAAGCTTCTGCAAGACTTTTAATTCTCTGACTCATATTCAGAGTCACTGCTTTCTTGCACGTAAGCAATTCATGAATTCTTACTCGGACGATCGAGATTTCGAGCGTGATAAACGTTCATGACTTCGATGACATTCATCACATTCGCAAACTTTACTCAACTGTTTTCTTCTATCTCAGTTCACTTAATTAAATACTCTAGCTGAGAGTTCTTTACTCGAGAGTTCAATATTTCGTTCATCTCTCAGCTAAGCACTTCTTCGACGAAGACTATCAAAAACGACGCGAGAGATATTTGTTCAGATAAGAAATCGTTGATCGCAGAATGAAACAGATAAGTATGAAAGACGTCGAAACAGAATCAGTCATTGAACAACTTTAGCTGATAAGAATGAGAACTAACAATTTTGATGATTCTGAAAGATTTCTCGAATTTATTAGATAACTTCTTGCTGAGTCGATGAATCATCAGATTGCGAGCATCTAATCAAATCATATTATTAATTGCATACTTGAGAGCGTGTTATCGATGAACATTAGCGAATTGTTCCTGATATACTTGAGCTAAGATCATTTGTTCTCGCAGAATTTCATTGATTCAATTCATTTTCTGAACAAACAGATCAACATGTATTCATTTCGAGTGTTCAATAACATTCTTCTAAGTCTTCTTTGATTTCAATTTCATTCAAGAATGCTGTTCGAAGTTAGCTAGAAACGACGTGCACTGAGTGCTTTCGAAGAAGTGATTGTTGATGACAAATTCAGCTGATGACAGTCATGCAGCTCAGTCGTTCTGCATAAAGAACACGAAGACTCGAAGATATTGTTTCAAAACGTCGTTGATGTTCTCGATTTGATCATTCGTTTCTGAGTGAAACGCAGTTGACAATCGAGCTTGAATCTTCAATCGAATACAAAGTTCGTTTCAAAAGTGACTGACAAACTGAGTTTCACGATTCGAGACGATTGAATCAGATAATTCATGATGTTTTCATATTGCATGATAAAAAACTCGAGCTGTATCTAGAGCTGTAATTTCACTCATAGGCTCGTAATGCACTTGTTTAGATAGTCTGTTCACGACTATCAGAATATTGATTGTCGAATTTTCGTTCAGATTCTTACTTTCAGATACTGTCACGATGAAATTCATGACTATGTCTTTTCAGCGATGATTGAATACATCAAGAGACTTCAAAGCTCTCTGATATTTTTCTCTAGAAATCTTCACTCGAGAGCATAGATAACAATTATGTACGAAGCAAGCTACTGTCTTGATCATTTTGAATCAGTAATAATGATGACTGAGTATTTCGTAGATCTTGACTCTTTCTGAATAATTCGCAATAGACGTGTCATGACTTAACTGAAGCAGACGTAGTCGGAGTTTCTCATCTTCGAATATCAATAGTCTATCTTTATAGTAGACTTGATCACTTCACAGCGTACATTTCGCTAACGAAAATTCTTTAAGCTTTCGTTGATCATCTCTTAACGCAGTTATCACGATCTGTACTCATTCATCATTGAAATAGACTGCGAAGAGTTGTTCTTCTAGCTCATTCATAGACATTTTCTCTGATGATTCAGACTGCTCAGAGATCACTGATTCGCTCTTCGAGTCACTTGATTCGAATGCTTCAGAGTCACTATCGTCGAGAACATTGATTAAGACTTGAATTTTCAGATTTTTTGATTTTAGCACGATCTGTCACTGATGTTCTCGACGACTATTTCTCTCGTTCAAGAGAAGATCTTCTGATCGACGCGTGAGTGCATCGACTCGAGTGTTCAATTCATTCGAACGATACACGATTTTGAAGTTAAATCGAGAGAGAAATTCTGATCATCTGACTTGTCTTCGACTAAGCAGCTTGATTGACATGAAATATTCTAGATTCTTGTGATCGAAAATGATCTCAACGAAGTCTAACGTGTCTTTCAGTTCGAGTCTTCATTTCTCAAAAGCTCTGATTATAGCTAGAAGTTTCTTGTCATAAATCTCGTAGTTGCATTCTGCGAATAGCATTTTGAAAGAGAAATAGATCACAGATCTTAACTGCTCATTATCATCTCGCTGAGACATGACTTCGATCACAACATAGTCGAAGACATCGATTTTCACAGTCACGAATAGATTCGAATTATAGTGCATTAAGATAGAGGCAGTGATGAACGTCTGCTTGAGTCGATCGAAGACGAATTGACACTTCTGAGTTCAATTAAATGGCTGATCTTTTCTGATTAAGGCAGTCAACGAGTCGATCAGCTTGAAAAACTTCTTAATAAATCGTCTATAGAAGTTGACGAAGCTCAGAAAGCTCTGAACATCTTTGATGTCTCGAGATGCAGCTCAATTCATGACAACATTGATCTTCTCAGAGTTCATTTTGATTTCGTGAGTGATGATTATTAGGCTCAAATACTTGATCTCGATAACTGAAAATTCGCATTTCTCGATATCTATCTGTAGTTCGACGACTCTAAGTCGCTTCAGTATCTGATGAACATGCTGAGTATGCTTCTTTTTGCTGTTGCTATAGATCAAGATATCATTCATGTACGCGATGCAGAAAACGTTCAAGAAGTCATGCAGAGTGTCATTAATGAAGTTCTGAAATGATGATGATTCATTTGTGAGTTCGAAGAGCAAAACGTTGTACTCGTATAAGTCATAACGTGTTCGAAAAGCGATCTTTCACTCGTCTTCATAAGTCATTCGCAGTTTATTAAAGACTGCAATGATATCTAACTTGATGTAGTACTTGATCTTAGTCAGTCGATCTAGAGTTTCTTGAATGAGAAGTAACGAGTATCGATTCTTAACTGTCATGACGTTCAGACTTCGATAATTCATGCAAAATCTGAGTTCTTCGCTTGATTTTTTAACAAAGAGTATCAAAGAGATCGCGAAGAAAGAGCTGACTTGAATAAAGTCTTTGATCAAATTATTCTTCAGGTATTTCTTTAGTACTCGAAGCTCATCTTGAGACATGTCATATAAAGACTCGAAGATAGAAGTTTTGCTCTTCTGCAGCTGAATTTTATGATCATAGAGACGTCGTTCAGATAGAATGTTTGTCAATTCGCGAGAGAAAACATCTAGAAAGTCGTGATATTCGAAGAGCAATAGCGTGACAGAGTCAACGAAAGACGTGATTTTCAGAGCTTTGTCGATATTTCTCATGAATATGACAAACAGATCATGATTCTTTTTCCTAGCGAGTCGCAGAAACGAAGCACTATCTATAGCGTAGACCTTCAGATGTTTCGAGAACGAAGACGTCGAGAAGACTGATACTGACACAGTTGAGATCGAGATGCTCGAGAGAGTTTCGGGTACGAGTTCTGAATTGGCTTGAGGTTCAAAGATGAGCTGATTATGACGCAGATCTATAATTGCTTTATGACTTTTTAATCAGAACAGATCTAGAACAACTGAGAATTGCGAAAGTTGAGTGACATAGAAGAAGGTTTCTTCGAGCTTCTCGCTTGAGACTCGAAGTTTAACAAGAGCGTAATGAGTGATTGAATCGAATACGACTGATTGATCGTCAAATCTCTGAAGGATACAGATTTCAGACAAAGAAAAACAGAGCAGAGAGTGTCTTTGCGCGAAAGAGTCATCAATAAATGCATAATCGATGACGTCGATATCAATCAAAACAGAAAGATTGACATTGATTTTATTGCTTTCTAGATTATCTGAGAGCACGAGATGATCATTGTTCATCTTCTTTTCTAATCGATGAATCGAGCTAACTGAGAGTGCAGAGATTTTCAGACTGTTCGATTGTCTCTGCGAGCGACTGTACGCAGAGACTAGGCTTTTCTCAAGGCGAAAGAAGTATCGAAAGCGAGATTGTCGATAGAGATTGCAAGAATGAATAATGAGATGATTCGTAGCTGAATCTTGAGCTTTGAATTGCAGATTGCAGTCTGATGCTCAGACTTATTGCAGTATAAACACAGATGATTGATCATGCGATGCTGATGCTTCTCGAAGATCAGTGAGTCTCGTTTCTTCATGTTGATGATCGATAAGTTCATGAGATTTCTCAAGTTCGAGATCGTAGCTTTCGAGTCTGTCGAAAATGTTGCATATTTGACGAAGTACGCGAGAACTGTAGAGATCACAGAGACAGAATGAATCACTGCTTTTGACTTGAAAAGATTCTGTACTGTGACGCGATATCGACTATTCAATTGCTGACATTTGATAATCAACTGCTCATAGTTCAGACTGCTGACATTCATCTGAATCAATAAAGCTTTGAGCTCGCTGAATAGTTCATTCTTCAGATTGAATTTTCGAATTACGACGTCATATTTGATTGCATCAATGTGCTGCTGAAAATCAAACAGATATTTGATGAAGATGTGATTTCGCATTCTTAGAGCTGAAATGAATCGTTGAGCGATTTCTTGCTTGTCTGAATCATCGAAGACTTGTCTTAACAAGACAACTAATTGCTCAATCGTGACTAGCTTGTCATGCTGAACAGTCATACGCGACAACGCTTAAGCGACAGCATTTCTCGATAAGCGACTGTATTCATACAGAAGATGAAACTCGAAAGTTGAATAACAATTCGCGTTCAACTTCAGCTTGCTGATCAGCTCGAAGATGAACTGATTTAGCTTGTTCTCTCGCTCTTCGATATAAAGTTCTGAATTCAAATATTTCTCTGATTTGATATTGATTCTGCTCATGCTCTTGAGTTCTTGAATCATTTCTGACAAGGTTTCATTATTGATCTGAGACTGCTTAAGTTCAATCTGAGTTTGCTCATGTTCTTGTTGACAGACTGAGACTCAGTTGATATACTGAGTGATGATGTCGTTGAATCAAGTTTGAAGTTCAGTCAGAAAAGTGTATCACGCTTCGAAAGCATTGTTGACGTGAATTCGAAACTGAACGACAGTGATGAGTTCATTGATCGAGACTAAAGATGTCAACGACAGAGTGTTGCTGATATTCTCGAATTGACTCATGATGTAGTGTGATGCAACGTAATGTCACGAACTGAGAACTGAATGAAATCAGAATGAAATTCTAATAACTAGATTTTAAATACAAGACGTTGCACGAAGAAGAAAGAAAAGAAATAGATCATTCAGATGTTCTTATACTTCATGAACGCTGAGTATCATTCGTATCGAGAAATTCTCATAACATCACTGATAATCTCACGTCTATCATCATTTATAATATTATTCAACATCATCTAAGTGATCTAACATCTCTTTTCCCAACATCTTTTGAGTAACACATGCTAAAATCGTGACAATCAATTAATGATTATGTTAATATAAAACTGTTTCATCTGAATATCTTTTTACTTTATTATGAATTTCAGAAAGATAACTTCATCATGATTGAAAATGCATTTTAACAGCTTGACATACAGTTAATATTTCAGTAACGTGCGAAGAATTTTGCATATATGCTCTCAATGCTGCTTTTTCATCTCAGAGTATACTAAAATATCATTTAAATATATCATGCAGCAAATATTCATGAATGACTTAAGCACATGATTTACATAAAACTGAAAGATCACAAAAGCATTTGTTAATTCAAAGAGCATCATCTGATATTCAAACTGATCATAACATGTATAAAAAGTTGTTTTTCATTCATTGCTTTTGCAAATTTAAATGCAATAATAAACGTTGTAAATATCAATTTTGATAAAGTGTTTTGCATGAGTAAAGTGATTCAGCGTCTCAGACAGTAAAGACAATGAGTAATTGTTCTTTACTGTTATTTCATTGAAATCATGATAATTCATGCATAAACAAAGACTTTCATTCAACTTCTTTACAAACAACACAGATGCTTCTGCAGAATTACTTAATGAATGAATTCATTTCTTCTTTAGCACGCTGTTTAAATAATTTTGTATCACAGTGAACTCATCTTGTGTCATCTTATAAATAGATTTGATGCAAGAAATTTTGCTTTTCATCAGATTAATGAAATGTTTCATCTGATCATGCATGTTCAAACTATCAGAAAGAATTTCAGAAAACACTTTCTTGAAATCTTGAATAGCAAAGAATATCTTTGATTCTTTCGCTTGAAGCGCATTGCATCTTACAGTCTGATGATTTGCATTCTGTGATAAGTTATTTGTAAATAGCAGCTGATAAAGTAAAGCTACATAAATCTTTCTTTTTCTCTTAGTTGCAAGCATTGTCAACTCAGCAAATTTCAATGTTTTGCACAGATTAACTTGTATTTGCTTTGCACGCTGAGTGCTGTTTTCTCAATATGATCAACAATGCTTGCATCAATGAATATTTAAGTTGATTTCATTTAATCATGAATAGTCAAGAATCATATTATATTTTCACATGTTCACAGCATGAAACTTAATGTTTCAACTTTTGCAAACTTTCTTATGATTAATTAACTCAATATCAATCTGATGTGTATCATAACAAAGAAAGACACAGAATGAGTATATATTATGATAGAGTTAAAAAAAACAATCACTATGCATGCATCACAAATTTTGAAAAAGAGCATTACAAACAAGACAGAGTGAATCTAGAAGACGATTGAACGACGATGAATTGCACGAATCGCAGCAATGCTGATTCGAAGACGATTGCGAGCGACGTTGATTCATCGCAAGAAAACAGAGATGCAAGATCGAAATGCTTACGCAATGATGAAGAGAACGTTGCTAACATTATTGATCTACTAATAAAGATATCAACATTAGAGAAAGAGAAGAGCAAAGATCATTCATGAAAAGAGATAGCATTGAAGCTGATTCAACATCTTCGACTCGACTCAGAAGAAAAACATCATGCAAATCAGAACGCGTTCATCGCGAAGAATGTACAGAAACTGAAGACATCAGTTCAACTGCTTAACAAGCAGTTGCATACACAGAGAAGCACGCGTCTTTCAACGAAAATCACGTCATGAGCGAACGTGACAAGAGAAGAAATAGCGACAAGAGAGTAATGTTTCAGAAGCGACTCGTCGTCGCTTCGCAAGAGACGAGAAGTCATGATTAAGATAATGAACAGAAGAAAAATAGAAAAGATACAGAAGAAGTCGATTGAACAGATTCTACAGAGAATCGCAGACGTGTCAACAGGTCAAAGAAATCTAATCGTGTCACTTCGCAAGCTGAGCAGCGATGACATTTCTCTTCACGCAGTTAGCTCAGATGCTCAAGCAAATCTGAAAAAGACTCAGACGTGAGCAAAAGAAATCGCGAGTTCGACATGTGTAGCACGTCAAATCTTCGCAGTGCTGACACATGAAGTACGCACTACAATAGACATGAGCAATCAGAAAAAGATCATTGAAAGACTGATAAAAGATAACGCGAGACTTCATGAAGATCTGAAAGTTCTAAGAATAGTCTGACTCAAGAAGATAGCAGATAGCGAAAAGACTCATTCGTCGCTCATCGTAAAGATCGCGATCGAAGCGATGATGAATCGATTAATGAACGTGAGCATGCTGAACTTGTATCAAGAATGTGCATGCGAGCTATTCAAAAAGAACTGTCGCATCACACAGTGCTTCAGATGTCACGAATTTGATCACATGATTAAGATCTGCAGAAAGAATCATCGCTGCAAAAAGTGCGCAGACAAGCATCACATAGAGAAGTGTGTGATGTCTTTGAATAGAAGACGTTGCGTCAACTGCAACGAAAATCACGAATTCTGAAGACGCATCTGTCTCAAGTGATGACAGCAGATGAAACAAGCGTTCGAAATCTATAGAAACAGATCGTTCAGATATTCTGAAACATCTAAATACAATCGCACATTCTTCTCGCTGTTTCTGAACTCTTTAGGTTCAATGAACTCTTCAGATTCAATGAATTCTTTCGATTCAACGAACTTCTTGAGCTCAGCAACAGTCATGCTGAAAACACGCAGTTGAATCGCTGACGAATCAGCTTGACAGATAGTAAAGATCAAGAAGAAACGAGTCGATCTTTTCTCTTGCGTGAATAGTGACTCAGATGAGATGACATCTGAGCAGATTCAGAAATGTTTAATCAGAAAGTGAGAAAGATCATCAATGATCGAAAGCATACAAAGAGTCTTCTCATTGCAAAATCAACAACAGCTACGAATAACTCTATGACAAAACAGTCTTTTCTACGAATTCTACAGTACAACATCAGAAAATCATTAAGAATTCAAGAATCATTTTTAATTGACAGAAAAGTTCGCGAATTCGACATAGTAGCTATACAGAAGCAAGATCGCAACAACAATGACTTGCAATCATTTAGCTCAGCACACAACTTCTTTCATCTAGTGAAAAACTCGTCATCTCAATCAAGAACATGCATATACGTTAACAAATGTTTAAGACTCGATCAATGAATAGTAGAAACAGCTGAGTCAGACATTTGCTTAATCAGAATATTAACTCGCAACACAGATAACGAAATGCAGACGTTAAGACTTCTAAACATCTACAACTCATGCTCACTGTCTATTACATTCACAGAGAAATCTTCAATCATTTCTTGTTTGAACAAACTACTCAAGAATGACTGCGAACAACTGATCGTAGAAGATTTCAATCTACATCATTCTCACTGAGAGAGACGAAGATGCTTCACTCGTCATATGATGATTGATACTCTACTAAACGTCATTACAAACGCAAGGCTGAAATTATTGCTGAAATCAGACATTATTACTCGCGAAGCTCACAATCAATTTACGACGATTGATCTAGTCTTTAGCAGCGAGAAAGTACAGTTCATGACACGCAAGTGCAAGATATGAATCGATTTGCATCAGAAATCAAATCATCTTTCGATCGTCACAGAGCTATGTCTACAAACAATCTCAGTGCAACTCTCGACTTGATGACTTTGAAAGAAAATGAATACAGAAGCATTAAGTGCTTATCTGTGAATACATTTATCTTTGAAACGCTCTCTAGATGACAAGATTATGATGAATGACAGAGTGTGCAAGATTATCAGAGTGCTACAGAAGATCATCGAGAAATCTACTTTCTTGACAAAGTCATCAAATTAAGCAAGAGACTTTTGAAATCAAAGCTGCTTCGAAGTAGTAATGAAATCAAGACGACTGCGAATCATATGAAAAACGTAAAACACATTAGAAGCGTGAAATGAATATCTGAAGCACAACGATCATAAAAACAAGATCATTCGACAAATGAAATGCGCACACTTCAGATCACAAATGCATGAGCTGAGCGAAGCATTCAAATCAACATGACGCTTTGCAAAATGAGCTAGAATCGAAAGTCAACTACTCAAAAAGCTTTCTCAGTTTTCATCACTGAAGTGAAGCGACATTGATCATATGACAACGACGTTCGAGAAAAAAATCGAGATACTGCGAGAAAAGTTCTTTTTCTCATTTTCTCAAGCGAATGTCAGCGACATCGCAGAATCATTCATATCTCTGACAGTCTCATTCAATTCACGCATCACAGAAGATGAAGTGAAGCAGACAATCAAACGAGTAAAAGCAGACAAAGCGTTGAACGCTTCAGATATTTCAAACAGAGCGCTTCAAGCGAGTCTCACAGAACTGATCTCAGTACTGACGAGTTTATTCAATGCATGCATAACACATAAGTATCATTTGAAGCAGTTCAAAAAAACTCAGACAATAGTACTACGCAAATCAAAGAAAAGCGACTATATTGATTCAAAGACGTATTGACTCATTGCTTTGCTTGATATCATGAGCAAAGCGCTGAAGTTGATCATGATCAAAAGACTGAGTGACATAGTCGAAACTCATCACATGCTATCAAATGCTCAAATGAGAGCGAGATGTAAGCGATTCATGATCTCGACGTTAAATCTACTAATAGATCAAGTTCACACAGTGTAAGACTGTGAAATCAAATATGTGATCTTCATGTTAAGCTTAGACGTCATCGAAGCGTTCAATCAAGTCTCACACGTCAGACTTCTGCACACGCTAAAAATGAAAAGAATGTCAAGCTACATAATTGAATGAACACGCAGCTTTCTAAAGAATTGAGAGACATCGCTAATATTCGATGAACAAACAAGCAACATGCGCAAGATAAACGCAGACATATTGCAGAGATCTTTCATTTTATCGATTCTCTTTCTATTTTTCAACGCAAGTTTAATCGAAAAATGCAAAGCACTGAAAATTAAAATTGAAGTGCTTGACTTCATAAACAATATTAACATTCTAATCTACGACAGATTCATTGAAGAAATTTGCAGAACACTGAGCAAAACACATGACGTCTGCGCAGAATGAGCTCGCACTCATGACGCAACGTTCGCATCAGAAAAGTACAAGCTCACGCATTTCACTAGAAAATCGAAGAGATTCAACATGATGACTAGCATACAAATAAAAAGCTCAGTTATCAAATCGAAATCAGACGTACGAGTTCTAGAGATGCAACTGAACATGAAACTGCGATGAGACGCGCATCTTCGACAAATAAAGATGAATCACATCACAAGAATGCTGACACTTAGTTGTCTCAAAGTCTTTACATGAGAAGCTATCTTCACAAAGACGAGACAAGTTTACTCAGCAGTAGTGAGATCAGAAATTGCATTCGAAGCGTCAGTCTGACATCAGCGTGACAAGAAAGATGAACTGTTGAACAAAGAATGCAGACTAGAAACACTTCAGAATCAGACTCTGCATCACGTAGCAGAAGCGTTCAAAAGAGTAAACATTGAAACTCTAGAGACAGAAACATACATGAGTTCACTACATGTTCATCTGAACATGCTACAAGACAAGATCACGCTACACAGTTGAGTTGACAATCGAACGCAAGAGATCAGACAAGCATGCGAACTAATACGCGTTCGTTTGACGAAAGTTAATCGCGTCATTTCTCGCTCATTCATCATCAAGAAAATAGTACTTCTGAATGTCTTCATTCAAGAAGATGCGAAGATACAGTCGAGACGCAGACGATGCACTCTCTTCTTCACAACGATTTCAACAAGCGATAGCATCGCAATAACGCAGTATCACAAAGATCAATGAAATCAACGATGGAAAAAGTACAGAGAACGCATCGCAGATGTCAATGCAATCTCAGCACAAAGATCGCATCTGAGCAATAAGACGATAAAGATGCGTGATGATTTTCAGAAAGCAGAAAGCACTCTTGCAATGCACATCAGAATCGAACGCATAGATCTGAATGCTTATCTGTGTTAGGGGCCAGCATAGAGCGAGTCATATGGGTGTAATGTAACGAGTATATAAATGCTAAGGAAGGAAAGTATCTAGAAGGGAAGAGCCGGCTATCTATATGACTCAGGAGAACATAAGCTAACCCTGAATAGGGTTGGCCTCGGAACAACCCTATAGCCTAGCGGCGAGCGGCCGGCGATAGTCATCAACATAGCCACCAACATAGCTACCAACATAGGTGCGTAGCTAGGATCGTAACACCCTTTATATATCGATCAAATTTTTCGCGTAGCTTCTTCGATATATCGTAGTCATCTAAATCATCTTGAAGCTCTGTATCAAGCTTCTGAATCTCTCTAGATTCATGCGAAGTGATCTCTATAAAGAAGAAGAATAGAAAAGAATCTCGTGAAGAAGTTGACTCGAGAAATTGTCAGGCTCTCATCTTTTTCAGCATCACTTTTGATGAATATGAAACAAGCTCAGTCTGTTTGAAAGTCGATCATATATTCGATTCAGTGAAGGTCTTGACTCGTAGACTGATGAAGAAAGCAAGAAAGTTTTGTTTGTTGAAACTCGTTGATTCAAGTCAAATTGTCTCATCAATCATCTTCGAATGATAATGCTTCATGAGCTGAAATATTCCCACATTCAATGACTGCGTAACGTGTGTAGAATGCGGAAAAAGAATGAATATCACAATATTATGAAAATCGGCGTACTGTAGAAACTCGTAGATAAGGTGAGACTCGTAGTTATTCATGATCAAAAGTCTATGAGCTTCTACCTGAGTCTTTCGACTATGAAAATCAAAGTGCTTCAGTCAGTCAAAGATCTTTTCATCGTTCAAATATTTGAATTCAGTAGTAGCAAGCAATAGATCGTCATTCAGGTCGTTTTTCTGCACTCATTTGTTCAAAATGTTGATTTTGAGAACGATGAGCATGAGAGAAATCTTTTCTTCCTCAGCATTAATCGTCTTCACATCGCTCACTAAATCTCTCATCCTCAAATCAATTGCACGAAGAGATCTCTTTTTGATTAATGTAATCACTAAATAATCTCTTTCAACTTCGATACGAAAGTCTGATTCGTTCATGTTTCATATGTCATTCGATTGAATTGCATATTTGATCAGCACATCTCGAAAATCGTAGAAATGTTGCTTTGTCACCTCAACAGTCAGAGAAGTCTTTCTATCAGCGGCAAGAGAAGTTTGTTTTCTCTTGAAAAACTGAGAATTTTGCTGTAGAAATCGTACTGACCAGTGCTGTTCAACTCGAGAAGAATTCACGAGATTTGTCTGCTGCAGTAGAAAATTTGCTGCTCTTCGAAGATGTCTCAGTCGAGCAGAAATCGACAGCTTGTTCAGACGTGTCAAATATATACATATAGTCTTTCTTTGCTTAGTATTCAGAACATATTCATGTGATTTTCGTTCAAATAATGAGGTGTGAGTTTCGACTAGTCGTCTTTGAAGCGTTTGAACAGAAACTTCAAATGTCTGAGCTGCAGTGCTTGCAAACTTGTATTCGCCGTCATGAAATGCATCTGTAGTCTCTTCTATACGATACTTCAATTTGATATAGTATTCAAACATGATGTGATTGTGTGGTTGAAATGAGAAAGAGTTGAATACATAAGGGAAAAAACGTCATTTGAGAGATGTACGTCATTTGAGTGATCAGCATCTACTTTAGTAGATGACAGCGTGACATGATTAGAAAGTTTGATAGAAAGTTTGATAGAAAATTTGATAGAAAATTTGATAGAAAATTCAATAAAGCATTTGATCGAAAGTTTGATAGAGAATTTGATAGAAAGCTTGATGAAAAGCTTAATAGAAAGCTTGATAGAAAATTTGATAGAAAGTTCAATATCAAGTCATGAAGAAAACATTCTATTGAGCTAATTAGCATGTGCTATGAAGCATGTATAAAGCATGTATGAAGCATATTATGAAGTAAATCATGAAGTAGATCATGAAGCGAATGATGTGTGTTTAAACACGTCACATGAAGCATGTTTTGAAGTGAGCAAGCTGATGAGTAAACTAATGAGTAAACTAACAAGTAGATAGAATGATAAGTAGAGTGATGAGCATGTAAAGTGATGAGTAGAATGATGAGCATGTAAAGTGAAGTAGAATGATGAGCATGTAGAATGATGAGTAGAATGATGAGTATGTAGAATGACGAGTAAAGTGATGAGCATGTAGAATGATGAGTAGAATGATGAGCATGTAGATAGATGAGCATGTAAAATGCGAAGAACGAAAATGTTGTTAAACTGTTTAATGATGCTGTTAATCATTTAATTATCTATGTGCAAAGATAAATGATTCAATTTATCAGCTATTAAATCTAAGTACAAAATTAATGATGTAATTAAGTGATGTTTGATTGAATCTTTGATCTAATCAGCTGTCAATGATGTTAATGATGTCAACGTGATGATTAGCTGCATGTGATTGACTAATTAACACTTAAGAATTTGTCAATGATGCAAGTCTTGTTGAATATATAATAGTTTAAATCTACATACAGTCTGATGAAATACTGTTTAAAATTCATGATGTTTTGATCAATTCACTGCTTTGCAGCTTCAAGTCAATGTTTTGTTTGAAAGTTATAAATTTCAGAATTACTAAGTTTAGCATGCAAGTATTTAATGTAGTATTTTCAGTTGAATTTCTCATCATGATTGTGCATGTTCATCACATGATTTTATTATTGATTACAAGACTTCTTTGACAAGTATGATGCAGATCATTGCAACTTCTCTTGTTTTGTGATGAAATCAGATGATGTCACAACTATGAAGTTTTTGCAGTTTTGCAATCAGAACATCAAGAAGTTGTAATTCATGATGCTTTATTCTTTAGACTCGCAAGATTAATTAACACACTTGCGTGCATTATTTCAATAATAATCATCATTATGTTAATGTCGATGATCAGAAATTGATTGAGTCTTTTACTCAAGTTTTGATACATAAAGTTGCAAGACAAGCAGTACATTCTGCATCTTCAAATTCTTTAACTGCTTGCGTACTTCACTTGTTGATTGTCAAGAAATATGATTTGTCTGTTCATTAAATTCTTGCAATTTAAACTTCTCATCTGCATGTTTAAATGTGTGATTCTCAGATCTCTTTTGATGAGATGATGAATTCTTAATGTGAAAGAAGTTATCACTTCTTTCAATCATGCAACTTTTGATGAGTTGCTGCATGTTTAATATTTCTTACTAAGCAGCTTCATGCAAATGAAGCAATTAAAACTGTGAAATAACGAGATCTTTTTATGTAAAACTGTGTAGTAAAAAATAATAGAATAGCACTTTATTGATGATAGAATTAATTGCTAAGAAACAAAAGTAAGAACTTACAGAGTTTTCATCTTCTGTCAAATCATTATCTTTATTCATTCATTAACTTCTTTAATCTAATTTCATGAGCTAGTTTTGCAGACATACATCATTCATAGTTGATGAGATGCATTCTCACAGTGAATTATGCAAAGTGTTCAAGCATGATCAGATAATCATGTGCATAATTTCGCTTTTTTGCGCTACTGATAATGTAATCTAAAATCACAGAAAACAGCATTTAATCTTCTAAAATATATCACATCAACTTTATTATTTTATTAATGATTAATTCATAATTAATCAATAAATAATAATTGATCAATTTATTATCAATAATTGATTAATCATGAACTTATTTATGATATCTTTACATATGTTGCTTTTATCATTGACATATCAAAAATTTCTCTCAAATATAATTTCATTCTATCAATTTATTATTAATCAGTGATCAATATAACATTGATCAATGAATGAACATTCAGAACTTGAAAACTTATTAAGATAAAATGATTGATTAATTATCGATTGATGAATTATTGATAAACAATCAATAAGTTTTATGAAAAGAAAACTTCATGATGTAAATAATTAATTAATTATCAATCAATAAATAATACTAGATCAATCAACAATTGATCACATAATTTACATTTGAAATTGACAAGTTGTGTAACTTGTCTGTCAATTGAAATTTCAGAATTATTAATTCAAGATCAATCTAGTATTGATTGTGTATTAGTGATTGATGGTTGAATGGGAAAGAGTTCAACGAACCATGGAAATTTTGAAATGGCTCAGCCGTGCGGCGGGAAGCCTAGCGCAAAACGTTAGCGTTGGTACCTCAACCGTTAGTGTTGGTCTGCCGACCTGCATCCTCTAAATCTTCTCCCACCCCGCAGCCCACCCCCCAGCCCTCCCCCCCCCTCCCCCCCATCCCATCCTCTCCCCCTTCGCACACATCTAAAAAAGCACGCTTCCCCCCCGGGCCCCATCTTTTACCTTCATACCTTCATACCTTCATACCTCCAAATCTTCATACCTCCCTTCTCCCTTTTCCCCATAGCCATAGCCATAGCCCCAGCCCCTCAGATCTATGTATCTCCACACCGCGTAAATGAAATGGATGGGGAAAAGGGCGGTAGGGTATGTATAAGCGAGAAACCGGGATGACGAGTTTTTTTGTTACTGTTATTGGCGCTAGTGCAGGTACCCCTTTGTGTGACAGGAGGACAAAGCTTTTACTAGTAGAACTACGGAGTGGGTGTGGTGGTGGTCGGGTGTCGGCGACGGATTTGCCGGAATGAGTTAATTTAATTTTGGGGGGGGGATTCGGTGCCCCCTGAGTAGGCGAGCATTCCGTTCGATTTTCACATAAACATGGAGGTTATTTTTTTTAAGTCGAGTATCATGTCCAATTGTGACTATTTGACCATGCAGTCGTTTTCGCAAGCGAAACACGACTGGCTAAATCGCGAACATGATAGCCCCGTGAATTCAACCACCTCACATCCCTCTTTAGCTTGCCAAGTCCATCGTAATAAGGTATCGAAAAATTACAACACGTAGAAAATTGACTCCAGGCTATGATTTTCGCGCAAGCGCCTGAATTACACCCTCATGATGCTCCCATTGCCGAAGTCCATCAACGAAGCCAGCCGAAGTCAACCATCCAAAAAGCACGCTTACAAAAGGTAAGCGGCCAGACCGAGGAGACCGGCGAGGCTGGCGCCAGAGGCGGCAACGTGGTTGGCAGCGCCGGTGAAGACGGGGAGCTTGCTCTTGGTAGGGGTTGGTGCACCAGTGCCACTGGCCGCCGGGGCGGTGCCGTTGCTGGCAGTGGGGAAGCTGGGAGAGGGGACTACCGGGGCCGCGCTGGAGACGGGAGCGGCGCTTGAGGCAGGGGCTGCAGAGGAAACCGGGGCGGCGCTGGAAGCAGGAGCAGAGCTGGCAGGGGCAGAGCTGGCGGGAGCAGAGCTAGCCGGGGCGCTTGAGGCGGGCGCGGAGCTGACTGGGGCAGCGGAGGAGGTTGGCACGACCGGAGCGCTGGTTGGGCTACGTCTTCGTTAGCTTGGTCGCGACATTACTGCAGATGCAGTGGGTACCAGGTGGAGCAGTACATGACGGAAGCTGAGGAAACTGGCTTGGTCACGGTGCAAGGGCAGTTGGTGATGGTCAAGGTGGTGGCCTAAGCAATCGGATGTTAGCTGCTAGTTCCTAAACTTTGGCGCGTCGCAATGGCGCGTGATTTCTTACCTCAGTGACGGTGTAGGTGCTGGCGCCGTGGGTGATTTGAGTGGCAGCCGGGCAGTAGGTGGTGTACGCAGTAACGACCTCGGTGGTGTAGCTGACGGTGCCGTTGGAGTTGGCGAGGGCACCGGCCACGAAGGCAGCGGAAGCAGCGATGGTTGAGGTACGCATTTTGAGGTGTTATTAAGTTACTGGTTTGGGTTATGGGATTGGAATCGGTGAGTTTGAGGGGAAGAGGTTAAAGAATGGATTGCGAGGGTTGAGTATTAAAGAAGCGTATTAGGATAATAAACGAATGTGATCGGTGATAACCGTTGTAAGTAGTTGGAACTGAATGATGGATGAAAGACAAAGGGAGTTGGAGGGCGGTGTTGATACTTAACCGACGCGAAATGAGACACCCCTGAGCTAGAGTAAGCGAGACGATTCATTTGTTGAGTGAAGGAAATGGAAAGTTTGTTTTTGTTGCCCGCCGCTAGAAGGGGACTAGACCAGGAACCAGGAACCAGACCCTTTCGCCCCCTGCTCTCTCACCGCATAATACTGTAAGACGGAGTGAAGGGACCCCTTTTGACCCAGGGCCCTCTTACTTCGTACCAGTCCTACCAATCCAAACGACTCGCTGCTTATCACAATCAAACAGAAACAGCCCTGGGGACCTGGGCAGTAGCGCTGCAGCGTGCAGCGTGCAGCTGCGAGGATCGCAGGTCGGATAAAAGCAGCAACGGCTGTGGAAATTCGATGGCTACGGAATACTGGAAAAGGAACACGAATGTAAGGTACCCTGATGGAACTACTGCGTAGTCTGCACTTCATCAGGAGAGGCTCGCGGCTCTAATGGGCTGAGGGAATTGAGAAGAGCGCCAATGTATTCCGTATTCCGTATATACGAGCTCATTCATTAATCAACGCGCGCTACAGTACCTGCCAGGATCACGATGTTCATTGGCTTGGGAAAGTGATTACTACAATATCCGTTGAAAAGTACAGTACCCCTCAACCCACACGAAAGCCATATCACGAACTGGCGCGTAGATCATCAAATCCATCTTTCAGCTCCGAGCACCTTATCTGAAGTCCGTGCAGTGGGTTGGCTTCCGCCAGAAAGTTGGTGCCTCTTTCGACGACAGATTGCTTTGTCTGGATTCCGTCGTGATGGAAGAGTTGAGCAGCATGGGTGTTGCGTATCCGATATGAAGGTCTTGGCAAGCCTTTGCGGAAAGTAATCTCCAATCAATCTCCAGCATCTACTTTATTGGGTGCTATTGTTAGCAGTAAATTGCAGATGCGCGTGACTGGTAATCGATAGTACTGTAATCGATGGTTTCCTGGCCAGGCTGCATTCGCCTACTTGGAATCTTTACGTGTGAGAAAGTGTCACTTGCACCGTCTGCAGCGTTACATGCGAGTTCTTTTTGTACCTAACCTAGATGGGAAAGCATGCAAGGCAGCCCCATCGCTGCGGTAAGGGCGAATTCAACGGTAAAAGATCAAGGCACAGGTTTCAGCCTTGAAGACTGGATGTCTCGGGTCGACGCCAGACTGTCGGCAACAGTACGATCTCCACCAACGCTGCTGAGAGAAACTGTCAGACAAGTTTGGTAGCACGGCTTCGAGGTCCTGTAATTCTCTGCTGGCAAGGTTGATTGATCCATGTCGTTGTCTTGTATGCGCACACGAAGCCCGTAGTCGCCTTTAAAGACTCTCATTTCCATGCATCTGCGACTTTCTCAACCGACGTATCAATCCTTTCGTATGACAGAATCCCTCATGTCATGCAGCGGCAGCTAATGGTTTGATCGCTGTAGCCGTTCATGTTCCCGACCCCAGTGATTCTTGTTGTCAACGTACTTCCGCATACTTTCGTTGCCCAGAATGGACAGTCCCTGAGGCCAGTGACATGTAGCCATTTCTATCTGACGTGTAGTTTCTTCCCAGGCACCAGAACCGCAACGATCCCCCCGTCAGCTCCACCTTCGTCTACCTCCGGCTGACAGAACATAACCAAGCCCGAATCCACGCTTAACTACTGAGTATTACGAGTATTTCTCCAGAGTTACTTGTAATGGAAAAGACTATTCAGATCTAATCGAGAGCGTTCTTCACTCGGCCCTGTTTATCGAGCTCATTGGGGTGGTCGAAAAATCCAAGATCAAACATACCATCTCTGCAGAGTCTCTGTCTGTCCCATATGACGTACCAAAGCATACGTAGCATTTTGTTCTTTTCGTCAACATGCATTTGCAAAGACTGGGAAGGCCCTTGAACCAATACCCATCCCGCATTAGGACTGGTCTGGAAGTCATCACCTCTAAACTGTAGACCTTGCGATTCTAATTATATGTCTTTGGGGTCCTGAGGTCCAGAATCAGGTGTTCGACTCGACCACGCCAGCAACATTTCAAGACTTTGCAACTCGTGATCATCAGCATCTTGATTGAGCAAACAGTATCGTCTATCCGGCTCCGAGGTGCCAAGCACTTCATAGAAGAAATTCGGCCCGAGCGAGAGAAAGTGATCACAATAACCTCAAATTGGTAAATCGCAGAAGGTGATTTCTGACGGAGTTGACTCCAAGATTGCATTGTTGATCTGAGAAAAAGGGACGAAGTCTTTCCGAAGCTCTTTCCCAATGACCAGCGTTCGATACCTCTCGAATACGTAATTTGTAAACGACGCGATTTCCTTGATCTCCCACGGTGGGAATGACAGGAGGAACAGCCTGGCGTCTTCTTCATCCGTAATCATACCATCCGAGACGTCAGATACAGCATCACCTTCTTCAAGACATTCGCCTGCAGAAGCTATGCCGAATAAATTGTAATGGATTTGCCAACGATAGACCGCTCTTTTCAATCGTCGCCTTTCAGTCAAAGACAGCTGAAAAGTATTGCCGGAGTAGCTTTTAATTTTGCGATTCGACCACAATAAAACAGCAGAAATCATAGCCGAGGTAGTCCGTCGTTCGCCCCAACCTGAGTAAAGCAAAGCAACGCTGCCGGGGCCTGCGACATGCATTGCTTTTGATTATTCATGATATCCAAGAATCAAAGAGTACCTACTCGTGATCCAAAGTCATAGAGATCTTACAGTGCTCTGTTTCTTCGCAATCTCAACGGCTCCGAATACGAACGTCAGCCTTATTCTACCTGAGAAAGAAATTGAGCTTACAGCCACGGCAAACGAGCGTCAGGCTCCACTCCCAAACTGACTCATCCAGGACCCGCAACCGATACGGAAATTCCTGCGTCTACGCCGCGCTACTCTGAAACAACAGAGCTACGGCTCACTGCTCCCCGTTGCCGTTTTCCATACAGTATTCCCCGACACTCGCCACTGACCATGGGTTATGCATACTCCTAGAGGCTGTGAAGCTGATGACCAGCACTTGCCTCACTCTAACAAGCTTTCAATTACCCCCATCGCATTGATTACTGTAACCGCCGTTGATCCTCCTGCAAAGTTTTATGCTCATTCTCACCTTCGGAACTCAATCGGGGGGTTTCTGATTTCGCAAGTCTCTTGACTTGGTACCCCACCGAGTCTCAAAAGTGGTTCTACTCCCGCTTGATTGCTAGAACCCAGCAATAGGATGATGTTTTCCAAAGTACCTACCCTGGCTTTCGAGATCATTGAGCTTATCTCTACCTTCTTAGAGCCCGCCGACTTACGCTCCCTACGCCTTGTCTGTCGAGAGCTCAACAGCAAGACTATACATTACTTTGGTCTCGCAAACTTTGCTACTGTACAGACGAATCTGAGTCGCAAAAGTCTACAGCGGCTACAAAACATCTCGGAATCTGAGCACCTTGCGGTACATGTGCAGTGTCTACACATCAAGCATAGAGATGACGGTAAATTTGGTCGAGGATTCGATTGGCGTCGCCATCAATGGAATCTCGTGGCAGATCAACTCGATGGCGCTGGTTTGCTGCGAGACGTCCTTGTCAAAAGACTGCTCAAGTGCAGGTCATTCCAAATTGACATCTACGACGAATGCCCACCGCGTCGAGAAACGGACTCCTTGACACTCAGCGACGCTGTTGGAATCGTCCTGTCTATCGTCGCCGAGGCTGATCTCGCGTTGAGATCCTTTACTATTAAAAGCAACTACGACGGGGGAAGATTGGACACAAAGCGGCTGATGCGACTAAGTCATACGCCCCAATTCATAGCCGCATGGTCGCATATTGAAGAGCTCGTTCTGGACTACGGGATGACCTCTGATCAATACCGTTGGATATTACATCTCACCTCGTCTGCCCCACGACTCTGGAAATTATTGTTGGAATTTCACGGTACGAGTAGCTTATTCATGAAGCCCCTAAGCTCTTCGCATTCGCTTAACAGGCTTAAAGATCTCAGTCTCAGATCAGCTCATATGACGGTGGAAAATATCTCGACATTACTCTTCAACAATCGCGAAACTATTCATTCACTTTCTTTAAGGCATGCTACAATCGAGGATGGTGGCAAGTGGGCCACAGTACTGGAAAATATGAAAGGCCAACTCCCTCGTCTGGAGAATCTCTTGTTGTTTTGGCTCAAGGAGCAAACCGCTAATCATCGCGTAATCTTTTCTAAAATGACTAGACATCCGGTAGTCCCTGGATCCGAGGTTCGCAGGCCTAGTAGTAATCGTCTAATATATGACAGCCACCTGTTAGAACCGGTGGAAGAGCCTATCAGATTAACATACTGGGGTGGGAGGCGAAGGGTGGTGGGTGTCGAGTACCGTGGAACTGGAATCGACCATATCTTGAGCGCCCTCGCGGATACGGCAGAGACAGTGTAGATATTGGCTGCGATTCCTTTCTATAGATGCGAAGGTCTGTTGCGGGAAGTAATTGTTATACCTTGGATAGCTTTGGATCACCCGGCATCATACGATTATCGATCCGTCCGCGTTTAGGAAGCATAGCTAGACTGCTTGGACACCCCCAAACGTAGGATAGTCGTCGCTATTGTCGTGCAAGGAGAACGTGCAGGGAGAGCGAGCAGAGATGCGTAGCCAATCTTTGCGTATTTTCTTCAGGGCTTCCTCGGTCGCTATTGCTTCATGTTAGATCAATTCGCCTGCTCTAGAACGTTAAGCTCTGCAATCTTAAATGAAAAATTCCAAGCCCCCAATACGCAATCTGATTGGTTAGTATCTAGCGAGTAGCATCGACAGTAATTCGTCTTTCGAGCCGTCCGCGACTAACAGCAACGTGGAAACGGAGGAAGTCTTTGGTCGTAGCTAGGTCGAGGCGAGGTAGCCCTTTCGAAAGGCTTTGCGGCCCTGTGTAGTCGTTGGGCGATCCACCTTTGTCGGTATATTTCTTCTTCAGGGCTTCTACCCATCTATTCTGCATAAGTCCCAGGGGGTTAATCATCAGGAAGAGCACTTGGTAGAGTAGTACCTACATTTCGTAACGGACTAGCGCATTGTCCCTGGTCTTTGAGAGTTTTCTTTACATATTATATACAATTTAAAACACAATCTTCCGATTCGTGAGCACCTTGTTCATACCTATTGGCCGTAGCTTTTCCCCAAAGCGCCTCTGCAGACACTTTATCTCGGCCCATCGTGTGTAGATCAAGGTGAACGACTGAAGAGATGTCGTGACCGTCGTGACCGTCAAAGCGGGTGAAGCTGTTGCTGATTGCGCAGGCGCAAATTCGAGAGACGATGCTGCTACCAGAGCAGGTCAAACGGGACAGAGAGGAGACGATGGCGCTTTTCGTAGGATAGAGCGGAGAAGAGGGCGACGATTCTGTTGCAAGCAGGTTGGGAGGGAGTGACGGTGCTGGAGTCGCACTTTGAGAAGAGTGAGAGATGCGATTTTGTCGAGAAACCTCGGGGCGCGCTGGATTATGAATGGAAGCCAGACGGAGGCTCTCGGCAAATCCTAGAAAACGGCACAGGTTTCGCGATCAACGATAAGGTAGGGCGTGGGTGACAGATAAGGTAGATGGGATACAAATGGCGCCAATGGTAACTGTGACCTCCAGGGCCTCCCAATTTTACAAGCAAAGGAGATGAGGTATATCAATGGCACACTGCGATCAGAGATTCTTTGCTGTCCCAATACCTTTCTTGCCAATCGCGTGGTTGATGAGGCGACAAACCGCTTGACATAAAGTCTAAAGAATTACTTGCGCGAAACTACATACGAAGTATATAGTAGCGAGTTTCACTATAGCAAAATCTAGAGCTTTTGTTAGTGTCAGATAGGCGCTACCTCGACTGTGAACACCTGTTTCACATGGAAGGTCGCTTCACAAGTAATAAGCAGTCATGGGCGTCATGGCGCTTCTTTGGGCGTTAATACTGCTTTAGTATGATGGAGAGCCATCAAGTGACTGGCTTAGAAGGATAGACGAAGTATCCTTGAGGCTTCCGCAAGGCTCGATGATATACAGACACGACTGTAAGTGCCAGAGACCGTCCGGTATTGTCTCCTGCTTTGGAGTGTTTCAATCTCGATTCCAATTACTGTTCATGTTTGGTTCTTCTCTAAAACCTTATTAGTGATTTTCTGCCTTTATATAAGTTCAGATTTCCTCTCTGTGTTTGATCCTCTGCATTTGCTGTTTACCCCAGATCTGAATTCGCCAACAGAAGATGGGCTTTGGATTGTTCAAGTCGGGAAGACCTAGTCGACCCGACGACGATCGTCGAACACATAGTCTAACGATAGATGATTGTCCAATCCGAGTGCAGCCGCCTATGTACCCACCAGGTCGCAAGCCGGGAATATTGAGTTGAGAGTATCCAATATAGCATACTGAGTACACAGAAGACAGTTACAGAAGGATCCTAGAAGTTCATGGGCCTACGAATGTAGCAGTCCATTGCAAGGATTACAGAGAGGCACAGGGTAGAATGAGTAAGGCCAAGCAATCTTACCAAGAAGGATACAAGAGAAAAAAACAGCAGGCCGTAAGAGGACAAAGAGAGGAGGGGACTGAAAGATGGGAACTCGCTCCTCAGAGCCACCGCAACTTGCAACCCTACTCAGGACTTTATAAGGCTTACAAGCACCGAGTATGTTTTCGCTTTCTTATTGATGAAAGACAGCTCCACAGAAACTAATGCAAAGAATGTAGAGAGGTTTTTGAAAGAGCTGGATTTGATCGTTCCTATCCTACAGCTTATCCGACACTCGACAAGAAGCAGGATCACCAGCTAGAAGCACTTAACAAACTCAGAAGTCACAAGAAAGTTGCAGCTTTCGGCCAAGACCACGGACTGAAGTAAGACCCCCATGCCTTGGTCTTGAATCTGAAGGGAAAGTACTGACTACAGCCGACTTGCATACAGGACGAAAGCGCTCTTTCGGATCCGGCTCTAAAGGTTAGATACCTTAGTTGTCACGACGCTGGTAGTAGGGGCTCTGGTTTCCATGATGATCGATATTGTGTAGAGGGGTTATGTTCTAGCTACGTGTATGTGGCAAACGAATCAGTCGGACCAAGCCCTACAGACCTTGGGGAAGAAACTTGACAAATGGCCACAAGAGAGAAGAAGACCACGCCCGCGGGACAGCGAGGTGGCGACAGCTAGCTATATTCACCAAGGGCAAGTCTACTGTAAAACTTAGATAACGTCCCATACAATGTCAGCTCACCGTACGGTCTGCTTCTGCTTACATTCAACACACGTGTATAGCTTAGGCTCTTTCCACGAGGTGGTTGATTGAATGAGTTTGATGGTTGTTTGCTGTTCATTTCCGCAAGCGTGACTGACGAAGGGAACTGGATTTCGGTAAGGATAACTTATTTGCAATGTGGCCTACAACAGTAGGTTTATTACTGTGTTATTCGACGTTCGATGTAAATTGCTCGTAAGACGGGCGATACATAATTCGGTGTGCGATCTTAGCTCCCCCCGGAAAGAAAGACAAAACAACAAAGACCTACTGTACGAGTACGCCTCTGCCCTAACCCCCCTAGCACAAGTTCTGGGAAAAGGAGGGATTCTGCCTCTAAGATTACTCACCATTACAACGAAATCCGAACAATGCATGTTGCCCAGAGACGGTTGAAATTAACGCTAAAAACTAAGGCGAATCTCAGACGAGAGCCCTTTGACATATGTAGTAATAGAGGAGAGGGAAAGGTTTACTAAAGTTTTAGTTTGAGCTACGGTGGGATGAAGAGCGGTCTCGTAGGTGGATCTATCTTTAACACGTAGCTGAATCGATGGAGAAAAAAAAATCAATAGTTGTGGTGGCTTGGGTGGGTCGTTTGTATTATATTTCTTCAGTGTCGAGTCTATTGAGTTATCAAGCTGTTAAGAGAATGAAACTACCAAGTACATATATGTTTCCGGAGAAAATAACACACTTGCAACGGTGAAGTGAAAGTGCAACAGTGTGAAGCATGAGTGAATAGATGAGCCTCGTAGAGCACTTCTTCAGACCTGAGGGAACTTTGGAGCGAAGCCGGGGTACACTCTCACCTCACCAGTATCCTTTCCTACCAAGTACACATACAATATCACTTAGCAGTCTGGGCGACAGGCAAGCGGCCAGTGATTGCGACAAGCAGAATAGTATCGTATTGTCTCGAGCTAGCTATGCCAAATTGCTTTTGATAGTCTACACGTAGAGAAATCTTTTAGCCATCCGTCTGTCTTATCTCAAAGCACCATTGCAGTAAATGTTCGATCCACAAGTCCTCCAACGAAGCCACCACTGCTGTACATGAAGTAGTACGGTTCTTTCCTGTGCCTTAACAATATCGTTTGAATCATGCTCTCCTCGTCATCACTACAGTTATTCTGCAAATTCCTTCTTCCATCGCTCTTCCATCGCTTTGATGTTCTCCAGCTTGATCTTCTTAGCGTTCTGCATCGCCTCCCTAATCGAATCCTTGAGCCTATTGGTATTCTTGGTTCCATCCAAGTATTGGAAGCGATGAGAATCTGTGCGAGGATGTTTGAAGTTGACAACGTCGGCCGGCACAGCTTTTAGAGCATTGACAAAATGAGTATCAAAGACACTGGAAACTTTACGACGTCCGTAGAGACCGATGTTAACCCTGTCAAGGTTACCATGCTTTGCGAGAAGCTTGAGCATGTAGAGGCAATGGGCGTCATTGGCGTAGCGGCGCTCCTCATGGCATTTGTCGGGAGCTGTGGAAGGAAGAGCATCGTCAAAAGAGAGGCCAATCAGGCGGATCAGACCAATGTTGAAGGGTCCGATCATTTCAAGGAACCGACGGACGTTGCTGTAACCGATTTCCGTACGGTTTGGCCTCCAGAACTCTCCACATCTCTGAGGGTCGCGCTCAAAGATGAACTCGTTTTCCCCATAAAGAAGTGCACGGGCTTCTTCGTGAATCAGCTTGCAAGTACGGAGTAGGTTCGCCGAATGTTCGAAGTTACTTCCGTTGATAAAGTACACAGGGTTGTCACCTTTCATGGTTAGACGATAGATCCGGTTGCGTATTTCTCCGGACAGGCTTAGGAAACCGAGCCCCTTGGTAGCTGTGACGCTAAACGTTCCGGCTACAGTGTCGTGATGAATGGTGGATGACGCGGTGGTGGCGTAAACAAACCGATTTCTTGGAAAGCATCCTGGAGTGTCTAATGGGTGTATAGATTCAATGATGCGATCGAAATCTATATTAGAAACCACGAGACCCTCGTGCCCTTTTGGTATGTCAATCAAGATTTCAAGGGGTCTCGCTTTCGATTCTGACGATGCATTCTTTGCTAGTACCGAAGCATCTGCGTTTTTCCCATCGACATGAGGAACCAAGCGCTGCATAGATGTCATGATGTTATGGTGATCCACGTTAACAACCACACGGCCCTCATGACCTTTTGGGACGTTGATCATGATCTTTAAAGGTTGAACAGCCCACTGTCCTGGAGAGATCCCAGCGAACGGATTTGATCCAGTGATAAAGGGTAGTTCTTCCTGCAAAGGCACAACAGCCGGAGGCAGGGGCGATAAAGGTGGTGTTGATGGAGCAAGGATGGTTCCCAACTCAGGAGAAGCAACAGTATGAGACTTGTTGTCTTCACTATCAGAACCTGCTTCACTATCAGATTCTTCATCGTAGTAGTTGTTGCGCTCGTATTCATCTTCTCCGTCTGAGCTATCGACTACTAGGTTGCCAGAGTCCACAAAGCCAGGAAGCGACTGCGGGTTCCGCCCACGGCTCGCACGAACTGGACGGCCGTTGTGATCGATGGTGTTGAGAAAGCTTTCCTCATCATTGGCATTCATTTCCTCAAAAGACAGCTTCTTTGCTTTGACGCGCTTTGTGCTGGCTTGTCCGTTCAGGTAACTGGCAATATCAGTATCCCCAAGATCAGGAACGCTATTCTGATCCATTCCGGCGTAAGTGATTTGGAAAGAACCCATGAATTGCTCGGGTCCTGTCATCTGGCACATGTCAACGCTGGTACAACTTTCAAGGTGGAGAAGAACTGACACTGAGAGATTTTACACCGAGTCCGGATCAACCACTGTGGTGTGGCTACTCTGCACAAGCTGCAGAGGATGTTTTGATGGCCTGCTTCGTAAGAGCAAGCAACAGGATTGGTAAGGAACAAACAGTCGAGTTGTGATGAAACGATCACAATTTGGCAGGCAAGAAGTGACGATGAGGAAGGAGCTACAGATGTGTGAACAATTTGAACAAAAGTAGACGGTGGATAGGGCTTAGCGAATATGCTTCACTGTAATTTAGTTTCCAATGGTAGCCGACGTACGGAGGTCAAAGGTGGATCTGTATCATACAGTAGTGCTGTAAACGTTAGGTCAGGTCGTAAACCCGCACAATAACGGTCTGACGTAGGTGTGTATCTTGTCGCTTTCCAGAGATGTCTAGAGGATGAAGTATCAACCACAGAAGTAAGTTCGGTGTTGATAGGAGCTCCTAGAATGTTAAGCAGTGATAATTTGCCAACAAGCGTAGTGTGTTGGTGGCCCACATCACAGAGGCCTTTAACAGTAGAGAACCGATATCATATGAAAAGAAGAGGCGGTTGGTATTGTTTGGCAACTGAGGTAGGCAACCATCACCTACCTCTCTGAAGCCCTTCAAAGGAGCACCTCCTCAAAAGCTGAGGAATATTCAATACTGTGATGAAAGCATTGGACACCGAGAGAAGTGGATGGCAAGCAAAGGGTAGATAGACACAGGCTCTTACGCATATTACTATCTCCCTTTGTTTAGACCTTGATGTTCTCTTTTGCATAAGAGATATGAAGGGAGATGCGCTTGCTTTACATCTTTTGAACATGAACAACTACTGAGGCTACTACAATCAATTCGGGGTAGCAGAGCAATGTGATCTCAATGCTGCAGAAATGTGTTCGACGAATACAAAGTCATATGATGAACCAGGTAGGGGTAACAAACAAATCCAATCAGAGAATTTCAGATTGTTCCTTTCAAGGTGGTGAATGGACTCGGAACATATCAGCATCGCCCACACTACTTGGCTTGCGCCAATCGTGTGAGTGCTGTAGATGTCGTAGAAGCCATCTCATCATATTGGGTTTAGTTTGTGTAAAGAGAGAAGGTAAGATTGACATGAGAATTCAGAAATACTTATGAAAAAGAACGGTGTACAATAACGACTAGCGGCGCACAATCATACGCCCGAAAGGGCCGAAGTTCTTCCAAAAACGATGGAGGAGGAGACAACAAGACTGTTGAAGACAAACTTGCACACAGCAGGAAACTCCTTCAAATGGCAACTGCTCCAGGGGTAAGGTATGCCTGTCGGTCTCTCTGTACCGACGGCATTAAATCTTCCAAACCCATTTATGGCCAGCTCTTACGGCAGTGGCGACCGAGGGCAACGCGGAGCATGGCCTCCATGAGTGCTGAGAGTCAGCACAGGGTGAGTTATGGTATGGCTTGTATTGAGGTCATAGCTGACCTTCACGTAGCTACTTGCGGAAAATCTTCAAGAAGCGGATCCAACCGTGTTTGAGATTATCCAGAAGGTTTGCTCGACCCCGAGTTTTCGGATCTCCTCCGGAGACTCGAGTTAATGCTGGGGAATGCAGGAAAAACGTCGGCAGAAGCACTTCATAAATCTCATTCCCTCAGAAAACTTCACGTCGCAGGCAGTACTCGAAGCCTTAGGGAGCGTGATGCAAAGTATGTTTGGCCACTGCCCCTAGGCGGTCGTTATAGCCGTATGCTCACATTTCGACAGACAAATATTCGGAGGGCTATCCAGGAGCCCGGTATTATGGAGGCAATGAGCATATCGACGAGGCTGAACGGCTCTGTCAGAAAAGAGCATTACAAACATTCGGGTTGAGCGAGGACGACTGGGGGGTCAACGTGCAACGTGTGCCACTATACGCTTCCCACTTTCCGCATGTGCTAACTGGAATGTCTCAGCTCTTTCCGGATCTCCTGCAAATCTCTATGCTTACTCTGCCCTCTTGAAATCCCATGACCGCATCATGGGCCTAGATCTCCCCCATGGCGGTCACTTGTCCCATGGCTACCAAACACCCACTAAAAAGATATCAGCTATCTCTAAATACTTTGAAACATTACCATATCGTCTGGACGAGTCCACAGGTCTAATAGACTATCAGAAGCTGGAAGAATTAGCGACGCTCTATCGTCCGCGCATCATCATTGCCGGCACATCAGCATATAGCAGGCTTATTGAGTACGAACGTATGAGATCAATCGCCGACAAAGTAGGAGCGTATTTACTTAGTGACATGGCACACATATCGGGCCTTGTCGCTGGCGGTGTCATACAATCCCCATTTCCCCATTCGGACGTTGTCACAACAACGACTCACAAGTCCCTACGAGGTCCTCGTGGTGCCATGATATTTTTCCGAAAGGGTGTACGTCGAGTTGACAAGAAGGGAAATAAGGAAATGTATGACCTTGAGAACCCTATCAATGCCTCTGTCTTTCCAGGTCATCAAGGTGGGCCCCATAATCATACGATATCTGCTCTTGCTGTAGCTCTTCACCAAGCCCAGAGTAAGGAGTTCAAAGAGTACCAGAGAACTGTTCTCCTGAACGCCAAGGCTTTGGCCAATCGTCTGGGAAATTCTAAGGAGAAAGGTGGCTTAGGCTATACAGTAGTTGGAGGTGGTACTGACAACCATCTTGTTCTTATTGATCTCAAGGACAGAGGTGTCGACGGCGCTCGGGTGGAGCGAGTTCTCGAGCTGGTTGGCGTTGCCAGCAACAAGAACACAGTCCCTGGCGACAAATCAGCCATGAAGCCAGGTGGTCTACGGATGGGATCACCTGCAATGACGACTCGTGGGCTCCTGCCAGAGGACTTTGTGCGGGTAGCTGATATAGTCGATCGAGCTGTTACTATCACTCAGAGTCTAGACAAGACTGCTAGAGAGGAGTCAGAAGCCAAAAGTCAGAAAAACCCAGGAAGTGTCAAGGCTTTCCTGGACTTCCTCGGTGATGGCAATGAAGTTAGAGACATTGTAGAGCTGAGGAGAGAAGTCGAAGAATGGATCGGCACCTTCAGCTTGCCATGGATCAAGTAGGGATGGCTATGATGTCCTCGCCTATTGAGGCTTATTCAACACGGCCCTTTACATGATTGGAACGGAATATCAGATGCAGTACGATGATGAAAAGTCGACGTGAGTTCTAAGCCAGACTCTTGGTGCTTTGGAATATTAGTCTTCGGCTTCGTGGCGGTGTGTTTGCAACGTCCCATTTGTACATCAACGCTAAGCCCTCCCACGAAATGAAACGTTACCAGCAATACTTATTGTTTTTTTCTATATGCTACGATTTTATTCTTTGCTATCAGTTATCGACCATTCTGCTACGAAAAATCTAAACATAATCCCAGTATCTACCGCCTGTCTACACCATCTCAGCAAAAGACACCATGTCGAACGAAATCCAGAGTATTTCCCAAGTTGGTTTCAAAGTCCGTCAGCACTTGAAACTGCAGCTTTCACCGTTCTGTTCGTTTTATACTCTATATAGGGGATTATCTGTCACAAATTCTGGGAATATTAATCCCGTAGCAGCACGGAGAAAGATGACTTACGGACTCAATACCTAGCAAACTCCAGCTCGCCGAATCGTTCGACCTTTGCAGGACTCCGACCTACCAACATGCTGTTTTACACACTAGCATGCTTAGGTAAGGTTCAGAAGAACATACGATATTACCACCAAACCGCATTCGATTTTAGTAGTTTCGAGGGCGGGCTTCCCAAGGTGAATTATCCTGTATAGTATTTCTTGAGGCGGCATTCCTAGCGAAGTTTCTGTTCTGCCCTGGGTCAAAGGGGGGCCTAAGCAATCGAGATGGCCTGACACCTCCGAAACCCAGATGCTGGAAATGGCCATACCTACTCGATCCTTCCAGGCACTATTCCTGGACCCTCTCGTTTGTCCCCTTGATCTCATGCAGGTCTTGTATGCCATAGCCTCAATTCTGAGTATACTTAGTCTAGAAGTTCGTAGTAATATATTATTGGGCCACGATACCAATAAGCTGACTCCATGAAATTATCAAGTCCAATTATCAAATGGATTTCCAATAGAGGACTTCGAGCGACCTTTCCTGATCACGTTAGTGCAACGGAGCGGGCCGCCGGCCCGCTGCCTAGACCTGACGTTCCTGATTGTAGCTCAATCTTTGTCTTGTCAGTGCGAAGACATTGTGTGTACATGCAAACCTACTTTATATTGGCCAAGCCTGTCCTTAGCCAATGGCCCTGGAGACCCATTGCCTCAAAATGCACAACCGGTGACAAGGATACATCAAGGCAAGAAGCGCAGTCGATTCAGGTGAAAGATGTTTGGCAATCTAGCCGCGTTGTGTAGGTGAATAGATATTCTTCAATAAGCAGAAAGATTCCCCTATATACATCCCCTTGTATTAGACCATGCTCTCTTGTCTGTATATATATTTCGATTCCCTTGAAGAATGCTCTAGCTTGCTTGGGATGGTGCTTAGTGTTTCCAAGATGTTGATTTCGCTATTCTTTGGAGTCGAGTCTCAATGAGCATGGACATTTGGTTCCTCTACTTCTTCTATCGTCATTGAAGTTCGGAAGATGTGACAAAACGTGTGACGTCGTAAGGATTTGTCAATGATAGGCGTAAACATGCTGTTAGAGCGACTTCAAGTCCGGAAAGAGTGCAGACTCAGCTATGTGGTATCTTCTATTCGCTATTATCCCGTTCAGGGTTGGTGTAGACGTTCACTTGGGCTTGCAAATCTCAGTATTCCGGGAGTTTCTTTCAGGTGCTAGCCCTACCGCAGATCACAGATCGTTGTTATTACCCTTAACAGCTACCCCCCACACAACATGAAGATCACACAAACCACAGATACAACCATGCTCCGCTCCAAAGTGGGCCAGTTCGACGGTTTGAAAGGGGAGCTGACATATCGCCATTTAGCTAGCGGACTGGATAGCAAGCCTCGCGACCCACCTAAAGCAGCTACACCTGTGCAGCTTCCCCTGTACCCCCAGGGTACATCAGCAAATGTCCCGTACACAGCAGGAGAAATTTACCGAACTCTCTGTACGTTCTCAACGTCAGGGCCAACCCAAAATCACGTCGACGTATTGGGTGTTCAAGTAGTAGCAGATATTCCGCTTGAACAGCTTATTCCAACGGGCTATTTGCCCCCAGTATCATGGCTTGCCGATCCGGCTACATCTGGTGGATCCAATGAATTTCCGGCGCCTATTCCACCGCCCGACGAGAAATTGCGTAACGGTGCTCGTAAACCCGGGCACGAGGAATTCTTTTTGAGGGCAAAGGAGGTAATCATGGACAACGAGGATGCATTACGTATCCTCCAACGCAAACCTCCTCTAGAGGGCCGCCCCCACATGAAACTCTCTCACTTTCGTAAGATGTTTGAGGGCCTATCAGATATGGCTGAATACTGGGACACAAGTCTCGACAATTACGCTACTACTTCAACTGAGTCGGAGGCAGTTGCTTCGAACATTGATAAGACTCGCCAAGATGCAAAAGCCGCCGACGGGGGCAAGAGTTCCGAGACTTCCCCAAAAACTCCAAGAGTAAGCTACACAGGTCGCCGCATCGGTAATGGCGAACAAATGGAACCCAGCTACCGCGTAAACACCATTACTGCATTTGTCGAAACCATTGTCTGGTGCTTCCGCTGCGCCGTCGAACCAAATCGTAAAGATTGGCTCAGCTTCCACAAGATGATGGTTAGGGTGCCACCATTCGATAACGTCTACTGTACCCCCGAAGACAAGCAGCAAGCTCGTCGCGGGGTGCGGGAAGGCCCTCTAATGGGTATTCAATGTCGCTCTAGTACCATGTTTCGCAAGACCAATGAGATCGCTGGTGAGGGAAAGAGTGAGCTTAGGGATCTGCTTTTTGAGGTCGCTTTGGGGCTGTTTCTCGCTCAGAAGAGAGATAGGGAGGGGAAGCAGGAGATTAGGCACTGGGAGGGGAAATGGTGGTGTACGAAGCCACGTTGGGGCGGTGGGCCGGGTGGACCGATGGTTGAAGGTGACGGTGAAGTGACCAAAGAAGGGAAACAAGAGAGAGCTGGTGTGAAAGCCAAAGATGAAGTGAAAGGTGAAGCGAACGATAAAGGAGAAAAGGAATTGAAAGTCGAAGGGAAAGTATCAAGCAGCAAGGACAAGCCCAAGCCATCTGATCCTGCCCGCAAGAAACAGAAGCTATCCGGTGCAAGAGCAATCTGGAACGCCGCCCTTCCGCCACAGAGCGCCTGGGAGAATAACGTAGCATACCAACACGTCGGCAAAGTCGAGGGCAGTGACCACGACGACGTGAGCTCCCCAATACCATCCCCTTCACATAGTAATAAAGAAAAAGAACTAACCCCTCAACCAGATCTACCTCATCTCCTCCGTCATCCACCACATCTCCATCGTCCACCTCCGCGTCCCCACTGCCTACGTCGCCTACATCGGCCAGATGACACCTCCCCCCGCCGACTTCGTCCCCACCCAGCACCCGTGGTACGCGCTCAAAGTGCGCCGCTCGCGCTGGTACGACCTTTTCGATAAGGAGGATAGGATTGAGGCGATGAGGGGGGTTTGGGGGGTGGTTGGGTGGTTGATGAGGAAGGAGAAGAAGGGGAAGGGGGAGAAGGGGTATGGCGGAGCGGAGAAGGAGGCGCAGCAGGATTTGACGCACGGGGGGAAATACCGCTTTTAGGCGGTTGGTCTAGGTGGATGGATCGTGTGGTGGAGGGGGAAAAGGGGGCGAATAGACTGTGCTTTCTTCTCTCTCCGCCTGGCTGACCTTCGTATCAAATGGAGGTTCAATTGTAATAGCAGTGTTCAGCTGCACCTAATTTTTCCCTTGGCAATTTTATCACCTAGAAAATTCTGCTCGCTCTTGCAAGGTTTTTTAAGGTAGGATCGACTGTGTTTTCTTTGTGGCTAATTAGAAGATCGGAGCATGAAGGTGATGTCTGAAAAGAAGAAGCGAATAGATTTTTTCTTCCCGTCTACCCTACATGCAAACTCCTCTCCCAAACCGAAAATTCTATTCAAGAAGACTCAAGTCCTAAATGAACGAGTCCTTCTTTTTCTGGCTAAAAAAAACTCTTTCTTCTGTTACACAACCTTCAACAGAGAATTCAAACATCTTTTTCATTTCGTTTAATTAGTAAACCAGTCTGTAAGACACTATAAAAGACCCCCCCCCCCCACCCCAAAAAACCTCATCTTTAATTCTCATCAATCTCAGAGGGGAAAAAGGGGGGCTGGATAGGTCGTTCGCTTTTTTTTCTTTTTCTTTTTCTTTTTCTTTTTCTTCTCGTCCACTGACGAAATCCTTCGACAAGTGCAAAAGGTAGATCTACAATCAATCTGATCAGCTTTGAGCGGAAAATCTGCTCATATTAGAAAAGATTCGAGCAGGGCTAGAAAGTACTGTTCCTGCAAAACGCGGTTTTTTCAAACGTACTGTACTGTACGTGCATTCGATGTTCTTTTTGAGCACAAATCTAAGCAATAAGGGTTTTAAACCTCTTTCTCTTCTGGATTAACCGTCGCTGTGAAATATTTCTCATTACGATAGCTAAAGGCGAAGTATATTGGGGTTTTGTTCGGCGTCATCTCTAATTACCGCCTCTGGAATACTCCCCTACCTTCGATAAAAATATCTTCTCTCTTTCAGCAAAGCTCTGTCGAATTGTACAACCACGGATCGTCCGCTCAGGAACCTTTTGTTGCACCGTCTCGATCCAGTCACATGATCAAACCAGTAGCAAAAACCCCAAAGTGTAAATCTCTATATATAATGAAAGTGAAATATTTATCCTTAATTCTAGATTCAATCCGCGCCCCTCTCTCCCGAGGAATTCCTAACCACCTTCTCTGCACTCACACCATCCCATCTGCGCAGCATCATCCATCCTCTCAACTTGCTTCTCCCACTCCCTGGCCCCTTTTCTTCTCCGTCCTTTCATTTCCTGATCCCGTACTCGCTCATCCGGTCACCCTTACTCCTAAATAAACTCACATCCCTTGACCCCCTTTAACTCAATGCTCTTTTGTTCTCAAAGGGCAGGGTTCTACAGTGTGCGGGTGGAGGGTGGCTGATATGAGAGAAATTCAAGGTGGCATTTGTGCATGAGGGTCGTGGAAATTGGGATCCTGGGCTTGCGGGTTTTGTGGGCTGGGTTGGAAAGGGTGATCGGCGTTGGGAAAGGTGATGGGAGTCATGGTGCCGGGAGTTATGGGGACGAATGTGGTTGGAAAGGCCTCTAGGGTCGATGGCATCGCCATTTTTTTACGGTGGCATGAAGGTGGAGAGAATGTTTCAGGCTTTGATATCGAGGCACGCCCGTTGGAGCTCTGACACGCCTTTGGAAGTGAGAAAAGGTCTAGGAGTCTTCTCTTAATAGCCGATGCGTTTTAGTTGCCTCTTGAGGTCTCCCGAGGTAATCTCATAGCCATCTAGTTAAGTCAGGTCGTGGATCACTGGAGGATTGGCTTTGAATGGCACGTTCTTCTTACTTTAGGTTCTCATTTTAGAGTATATATAGGTTTGGCAAGTTGATCGAGAAACGACGATCAATTTTGTGGGGTTAATGATTTCTCTCCGCTAAAGAGGACATTGTGAAAAAAGTCTGGCTTGGCTAAAGCTGCGGACTATTGTCCTAACTCTCACGTGCTGCATAGAACAAGCAGGTAGTATATGCGCAGATGGCGTACTCAGCGAAGCGATATAAGATTGGTCGATGAGCTCAGTTCTTTTCAATCAATGGACTGGTCGATGCGCTGTAATGAAATAGCGTGCTTGGAGTTGATCATAGGACCCAATTCTGCCGTGGACTCGGCGAGACACGCAGCACATATGCTTATCGTCACACTGCGATGCAAGTCGGAGTAACTCGGTGTTATCTCATTGAGCATCAGAGAATTGACGTCTTTATTTGATGTCTTTAACGACCAAAGAGCTTGAGTCGAGTAAGTAGCTTTTGATCATGACCGTTGAGGATCGGCCAGTCTCGGTCGTACAGGCTACATAGGAACGAGGAGTCCTGCGAAGGCAGCCACGATATCGGCTCTCAAGTCGCCTCTAGTGGCTGAACAGTTCGGATGCACGCATTTGATCTTGATAGCTGCATTGCAATGACCGGAGCGCTTCTAAAAGGTTCTCGTCTGCTGGCCAAAAATCTACCTTTTCGACGACGAAGAAATTCCGGATTTATCTGCAGATGCAAATTGACATAGTGCAAAGGCTAGTCCCATGCATAAAGGTACTCCGGACGTAGAGGTATCTCGGGAAAAGTGACAATGCTTTTGATGCTTCGAACCAGTCACTCAGCAAAAAGAGAGAACCGAACGAAGAAAAAAGTCCATGCTTGATTCTCAAAGAACCAGAATGTTTAACAGAACTGGCACGTTACGACTTATGGTGCTTGATAAGATTTGTCCATGGTTAATAGCAACGACAAGCTCGTTTTGGGTGGAATGTCAATGATCTGCTTTAGGGCTCGCTTAGTTTATATCGGAAGGACAAAAAGGTACGATAAGCAACCACGATTTTTGTACCTTCGAGTTGACATACTATTGTCCGAGATTTTATCACGGAGCTTTTGGCCCCGTCTGTCATCAGCTTGCCAATGTCGTGCATGTGGGTATTTACGGTAACAAAAGACGTTGTTGCGGCTCTGCCACACTGCATGCACTGCCATCTGTACGACATAAGTAGCGGTACCCACAAGGTACAGGCCTCAGGTAAGTCTGAAGTCGAGGCATCCATTACCGTTTTACCGAGTTTTGCGATATCTTGTGCGTGTGTGCTTCCTGGGCTCGCTGGAGGAACAGTATCCGAGAAGAGGGGTTAGCAACAAACAACAGTAAGGGCAGCCGATCTCTGCAGCAGCGCCGTTTCCTGTCGAACAAATGCTTTGCCTACAATCCAATCAATGAGGGAAACAGAGTAACGACGAGATGGTTGTCTGAGCAGGCTGGTGGAACCACTACTGTGCCGTAAAAGGATTCTTGTGAGTGGCTTGCCCTATGAAGTGATCAGAGATTCGGATGGGAGGTGGGAAGGGGGGGGGGTTGCCAGAGAGACGTGGTCAGCAGTCATTGGCTGGGAAGCTTCCAACCCCTGGTGTGTCCCTGTCGTCCAGGTTTGCTTGGGAGTACTCAAAATCGGAGCCTATCGGAAGGATTTTGCTGAGTTGGAGGCCACGAAAATTGCTGTTCGCTTCCATTTTGACTTTTCGCGCCTCGATAACTACGACCACATCTGATACAAGCGACGACCGCATCTGGATTGAATATTCGATGAAAAAGGAAACGGATTCGGCGCCGCTCTCTTCGGCAGCACCCCCCCGCAGCGGGTCATACTCGCATATGCAGCAGCGGGTTGGTGCAGGCGAAACTTGACCAGTAAACTGGCAGTTGCCGTTGGGAGGAGATTGTATATTGTGTGTATGGTGTAGGGATGGCGATGACACCAATCATCGATAAAGAATAGGTGGGTCTCTGACAGTGATATGGAACTAGAGTACTCTACTTGTGGAGTCCATTAATATACTTTCCCCATCTTAGCCTTTGCGGAAACTAGTCAAGATTGGAGATTCGGAGACCGAGGAAAACTCTGCAAAACGTCTTTCATACCCGAAAGTCCGCACTCGTTGCCTTGAGTAGAAAGGTTCATCAACTGCGCCTGGTAAACGGTTGTACGACATAGCTGCCATGTTCGAGCACCATGAAACAAGCTGTGCCTTGCTGTGGCACACGAAACGTGTGCGTGGTGTGGAGTGCCTTCCCTTTCCGTCGTCTGATGCCAAATGGTAGGGGCGCTTAAGAAGTTATCAGGATTTCAGAATGCTCACAAAGATGTGCGATGGATAGCGCTCAATTCGGGTTCGTTGATCCTTGATGATATTGACAATGTGGACTGTGCCCCTGGGGTTGAGACATTGGATAGCCTTAGCGAAGCGGATGCAGTGCAAGCTTAATCTTGCAGTGACATCGCTTCCTGCAACTTCTGGAGATCCACATGCACTTCCTCATCGCGGGTCGACGGTAGCAATATTCCAAATTTCCAACGTTTGGAAGATTATTTGACCAATTCGAACAAATGTGCCGGTGGCTTGACGTTAGTTCCACTGTGTTATGATGCTCTTGTGTCCATGGAGAAGCCTGCGCTCATTCGCCAGCTTCTACTTCCTGGTCGGACTGACGAAGAGTACTATGTACTGTACGGTATGCGATGAAATCATCTTGTTGGAGATCGGCGAATCTGAACCAAGGGATACGAGGAATCCCAATCATGGCATCGGCTTTTCTTGTCTTGTGCCACGTTGCTGACTTTAGCTCACGAGTCACGACGAGCTCATCGTCCATCAACATTCCACGGATGCGGCGCCTCTACCTTTCGGTCTCGTTTTCGTCGTTCCCGGATTTCGGTTCTGATGGCCAGCGCATCCCTCCACACCGCCCAAAATCTCTCCTATCAAATCGTTCTCTGCACACCACCCCGCGGGTAGACTTTCTCAAGCTAAGGCCCGTTTGATGCCTAGTCCAGCAGCCTTCCTTGATCCCCTTCTCATTCGGTAAGGTATCCTTGAGCATTATTATTTTAGTCATCACACTCACAGTATTTTGGACTGTCAATTGTCATATCCTCTTCTGGCTGCCTTATCGCTGTCAGTGTCAAGCGCTGTACCGTACCTACCTCTTCCCTCTCATTCGTAGACTCCACTCCACTCACCATACTCGATCCGAACGATCGAGGAGAACACCCTTGCAATTCTACAATCGATTTGTCTCGGCTCACTCCTCCAACATCAATTCCGATATCGTACAACAGAAGCAAGAAAGGGTTCCTTTGTCCTTGCGAGTGTTCGTCCAGATGACCATCGTGACTCGGCGCGATTACGGAAGATAGAGCGTGGTTATTTCCCACCCTTGCCGCCCCACCAGACAGGCATCCATTCGGTTGATCTCCGTTCCCTAGCTAGGCAAATCAGACTAAAGCATGATTGTGTTCCCGAACTTCGCCTCCTCCGCTTCCACAATGAACGTTTTTCCTCCCCAAGTCGAGGGAAACGAGGCTTCACCCCTCCGGTTTTCCCTCAACGTTCGCTCGCTATCCCATGAAGCTTCGATGACAGCTGCCCCATTCCAATCTCCCGCCAAGTCTGATGATAAACCAATAAGCTCTCTCTACCGCTCCATGCATGTCAACGATGCCCCAGCAATCCAAGCCTGAAGTCTCAACATTCGAGCAGGCTGATCCAAAACTGCGATTTGATTGGACCTCTTCCGTTTGGTCAGGACCCTTTGTAGATCTAAATTAACGACAGGGTTGGGGGCACTTGGGGGCACTTGGGGGCACTTGATTCGATCGTAGCAGTGGGTCGTCTCGTCGCTTGCCTGCATGCAGTCGACTAGAACTAGGTTGCAATTCCGCTGCAGCCCAGACGCACGCCGACGCTTGTAAGACAGATGGCTTAGCTTCTTTCCAACGAAGCTTTCACATGACACAGACCACCTCTGGGTAATCTTTCTTTGCTGCTTCTTCCGCCATCCAATATTTGGACCGTGGTACAATTGGCCCATGCCCAAACATTATTGTTGCGGCGTTGAACGGAGTACCGCAACCTAAAAGAACGTCTGGTCTTGAATCGATTAGTATTGTATCAGGGCCATCAGCTTGACCATCCTCCTAGAAATTCCCTGCGTAGCTGGCGCGCCGTCCCGCAATCTGCGTCTGCTGTAAAAGGGCCCGTTCTCCCGCAGCGCATCGCATTGCAGCTCTCCAGTCTCCACCGACTGACGGTCAAATCCAATTCAACTCACAGCCTGAACGGTGTAACTTACTGTTGTTGTTATTCCCCTTCTCATTACCCACCTGGGGCAAAGCACAGCTGTAGCCATAATCCTTGTTATTTGGGCCAATTGGACCTGACAATCTCCGTTACGCATGCTGGACGATATCTTCCCATCCCCAAATCTACAGATCGAAGATTCTTTCCTCGAAGGATCATCAACCTCTGGAAAGCCATCCGTCTTACATTCGTTCCCTCACTGTCCCTAAGGTGCCATTAAAGATTGTACCTTCAGCCTTCTGTGTCCTATCACAGCGACAATCCAAAGGCCGGTGTTTTCGCGCCAGTCCTCGCGCTAAAAATTCGCTCCCTCCACCACCAACAACGCACCCCAACCTCCTCTTCCCTTCCCTTTTCCTTCCTCCGCCCCTCGTGCGTTCTGACTTGGTCGAGCGCTGTGCACTTTTGCATGATTACTTCACGGAGCAGCAAGGTATGTACAGGTACATCCCGTTCTGACAATGCTGCCTACCTTATCGCTAGTCTGCATTCCGCTTGCGCCTAACTAACGGCTCTGCTGCAGAATTAACGAGACCAAATTTTGTCCAGCCCATAAGCAACGATAGTAACGGCCATCCACGACCTTTCTTTACTCAATACGCCAGTACCCGGTAGACGCGTTCCTGAAGCGATTATTGCCTTTGAACTTCGCACCTTTGCCTATTCCGATAAAGCACGGTGAGAAACATACATCCGCTGCGACTCGCCTACGTCAAACCAGCAAACCGCCTTCAGGGCTTTCCTCTTTAATGATCTGAAACGAGCCTCACGTCAACATTGCAGTACATTCGCCTTATCTACTCACCAGCCCAAGCGTGGGGTTTCCTGTTACGACCCTGTATACATCAGCCTGTCAGACCTGCATTGCCACTTAAGTCGAAAGAGCAACTGCCAACCTCGTGCACCAGTTGCAGATTGCAGAGACCGCGGACGTTCATACTCGATCGTCTTACCGGTTGGTTTGGTTCTCTTGGTTGAGAACACTTTACGCCACAGCTTGCTACCTTTTCAGCCCCAGGCTTAGAAAGGCAAACGGTATCCGGTTGCGTTGTACGTTCAACGTGGTAGATAACAGCAGAAGACAATTGGATTAGCTCAGGAGGACACCGGCGACCATAAATCACGGTGGACGCTTTTACCTCGGAAAACCTGCGAGGCCTCACATCAGCCTTCTGTCAAACTAAGTTTTGACTGAGGACGGGTGCATCCTTTGCTTCAATTCTTGCCTGATTGGAGCAATCCCTGCCTCTAGGTCACTCAAGGCCCTTTCCACACAATACCGAAAAACTGGAGCTCCCTTCAATCTCCCAGGTCCACACTCGAGGTCCCGTCGACATTCCGTGGTATAACTCCCACTACTCTCAGCGCTCATTGCTGTCAGGCGATCGGTTACCGAACTTACATCTACCCCAATCATACACATCCAGTACTTCCTACGGCTTAAACTCGTCTCGCTCTGGACTGTCCGATTCATCCTCGAACGGCAACGGCAGCCACTATCCGTCCTCTCAGACGAGTCCCTCGTCATATCCTAGTGCCAACTCGGGGATTGGCCTGAAAACTCCCTCACCTTCTCCGACGTCTCAGAATATTGCTCCTCAACCTCACGGACTAGCAGAAGAACAAGCGGAACATTCTGAGTACTCGAGCCAGCCTCAGGGTATCCAACCGTACACTCAAGTGGCTGAGCCCTACAACATCACAATGAATCAACCACCACAGTATATGGATTCCCATCAGTCACACTTGTCGGCCGGACAGTCGTATGCGCCTCAACCAACCACCGCAGGTGGTATGTCTCATTACCCACAGTATCAACAGCAACCACCGGTCCTCCAGACGGGACCAGGTGGCTATGCTCCACCGCCAAACTCGTATGGCCAGTATAGCTATACAAACGGTGTCACGTCGCCACAGGGTGGCAGTCATCCCGTATCTTCTTCCATGGGTCCCCAGATGAACGCGATGCTACCCTTACCAGGTACTTTTCTGCGATTCTAGCAATTTTCGAGTAATCAGGCTAATTATGACAGCAATGCCCCAAGGCGGACCACAAAACGGCTATGGTGGTGTTCCTGGGGGTATCCAGGGATATTCTCCGCAAAACTACGATACGACAGGTCAGGTCGCGCCTCCTGGGATGAAGCCTCGAGTTACGGCGACTCTGTGGGAAGACGAAGGCAGTATGTGTTTTCAGGTTGAAGCAAAGGGTGTATGCGTTGCAAGACGAGACGGTACGGCCCACTGCATGCAGCCGCATTGGCGAGATGTTTCGCCTTACGAGACAAATGCTGCCGAACAACGACTGATGATAGGTTACAGATAATCACATGATCAACGGGACAAAGCTCCTCAATGTCGCAGGTATGACTCGAGGTCGCCGCGATGGTATACTCAAAAGTGAGAAGATGCGACATGTGGTCAAAATTGGCCCGATGCACCTAAAAGGAGTTTGGTGCGAACCCTCTAGGCGAAATCTACTTGACTGAGGACTAATTAGTTTGAAAGGATACCTTTTGAGCGTGCTTTAGATTTCGCGAACAAGGAGAAGATAACCGAACTTCTGTATCCTCTGTTTGTGCATAACATAGGCGCCTTACTCTATCACCCAACGAACTCTAACAGGACGAATGCTGTCATGGCTGCGGCAGAGCGTCGCAAGCTCGACAACAGCAAACAGCAACAAGGGGGTCTCCTTGGCCCTCCCAACTCGCAACCGCCACCTCTCCATCATCATCACTCGATGAATAACCCCGTTGGCTCGCACGTTCCACAGCCACCCCATTCCATAGCCCCACACCCCGGAGTTGGAAGACCGGCCTTAGATCGTGCGCACACTTTCCCGACCCCTCCCACAAGCGCCTCGAGCACTAGTCATATGGGTATGGGTAATCAAGGGAATTCATATGACTGGACAGGTGCTCAAAGCACTCAGTCTGTTCCAATTGATTCTCACGTACATTCCACACCCAACACACCAGCAACCACCCCTCCAGGAGCTTCGATGCAGAATATGCAAAGCTATCAAAATCAACAGTCTTATGACAGTTCCCGGCCAATGTACTCTGCCGCTACATCGCAGCAAGCTCAATATGCCCCCCAACAAAATGTGCAACAGCAAGCTATGACACGTTGCGCACCGATGCCGGGTAATCCCTACTTGAAGAATGAGATGGGCCCTCCGACATCTCGCGCGCCGGGATTAGGCTCAGAGCTCGAACATACTGATCACAAGAACGGCTCCTATACGCACAGCCAGGGAAACGAGCAGGTGGGCCATGGAACGGGTGAAGAAGAAGCAGATCATGAGCATGACGCAGAATATCCGCATGAAAATAACACTGCTTACAACGGGAACCGTGGTCCAACATATACTTACAACTCAGGTGCGAATCTTGGTTCTCTGCACGGAGAGCCTTCTCACCTTTCACCGGAAATGAACGGCTCTCCCTCCCATCAAAATGGGTCTGGTCGAGGAACACCTCGCAACTCTACGGGAAGCCAGGCCCAATGGGCGGCTGGATACCAAAGCCCACCACGCGCTGCACCATCCAGCAATCTGTATAATATAATGAGCGATGCCCGAGGTAGTGCGACAAACGGGAACTCGACTGCGGACAGTTATGCTTCAGCCCCACTACAACCTACTTACGCACCCTCAAATATCAACGGCGCAACTCCCTCTAATAAACGCATTCGTGAGGACGATGATCAAGATCACCAATCTCGTCCTGCTAGTCGTGGTGATGACATCGAAGCGATGAAGCGTCGAAAACTTGGGCGAGAAGGCAGCGTGGGCGGACCTATAGGTTCTAGTTCCTTTGAACGGAATACACGCCCTATCAATCAAACCAGAACTGCCGCTGTTCCACGGGGCCGCCGGTAGCCTTACGAAATGATCTTGGATGATGTTTGTTTTTGCATGGAGGAGCGTTAGAAGAGCATCTGGCGATAACCACGAGTACGGTTCACGATGTTCGGTGACGAATTTTAACGATGGGAATTTGGGCATTCAACACTAAGCATTTGTTGTGTGCGACAAGTTTCCCTAATTTACTTTTGGCTTGATCCACCCTAGAAAGATCTTGCTACTCAAGGACACATCTTCTGACACATTTCTTATCTTGTCACCAATGGAGAACCCAATGGTCTATGTTAACGACCTTGTTCCTACTATACACTTACTAGTATCTTTACGACCTTACGACATGACCTTCGATTCTCCCACGACTCCGCCTACCTTCACCGGGAGGTGTGACGATTACGAATTTCTTTACAGTAGGATATCTGAAGCAGGGGGTACGGATTACGAGAGTACACTGTTTAATCGACCAAAAAACCCTTCTCACGATCCAAGGCCGGGGTATGGGAAAGCGTTCTGAGCGAGAGAAAGGGGTCTGCTGTTTGGCTTGGCAATATGCTCTAGATATCTCAGCTATGCGCAAATAACAAAAATGGGATCTCTTGACGGGCCCGAGATAAAGCCACCTAGGAAAGCCAGAAGCAATGTGTCCATCATGATGGTAGTTACGTGCGTAGTCTGATGAACAATGCCCTAAGCCCAACGTCGACACCTACATGCTGTTGCAGCCGGCCCTGTAATTTTCCAAATCTGCCAGATCGTGGGTTCTCGTGTCGAAGCGAAAGCTTGCATGCTTCAGATGGCGCCTGTTGTACGAGTACCGACATGCACTAGATATTGATGTATGTACCGTCTCGAGCTGTACATATGCACGACTTACGTGCGTTACTGTCTGTGCTTTCTGGGCTCATTTTCGTCGTATCAATTTACCCGCAAACGTCGTACTACTTCTGTCCACATTTGGAATTGTTTTTTGGCGCTCCAATGTTTTCGTCTTGATATCATCCGACCCAAATCTCGCCGTCTCAATGATTTACACAACAGTTCAAACCACTGACAAGGATATTCAGAACCAAGGAAATCATGGTTCTCTATGTGTAGCCTATTCCTCATGCATGTTATTAGCTAGAAGTGGCAGATATCATACTTTTTCGCACCCGACGTGCAAAATCTGCAAAAACCCGGAACCCACGAAAACAAACCCTGTTGTCACACCAACCAGCAGAATCAGAACCAGGCTCAGGCGCATCTCAAAGATCGCATCGACACCAATCGCTCGCTCACTCTGTAAAGCATCGCTACGAAAGCCCTAAATCCTTGCTCCACCTATGCTCTCCTCGCAGATCCTCTGGTGCTTCAACCCAGATCAGCTTACACAATGCCGCCCCAACGCACGCCACATGCCCCGGCCGCGGAACCCGCCCGCAAGATCTTCGATCCCTGGAATTCCTCCGCTACGGGGCATCAGCGCGCCGACAATCGTCTAGCAGGCAGCACGTCGTGGCGTGCATCGCGTACGGCGAAGCTAGCGCACCAGTACAAGGCGGGGCTGGGGGGCGGGAAAAGGGTCTATGATAGTGTAGGGGCTGGGAGTGAGGATTTTGGAAAGGATGGGAGAATGGAGAACGGCGGGTGGGAGAACAGGGCAGCGGGTCTGAGGGAGAAGGGGTGCCAGGATGTTAGGAATTTACTGGCCGGTCAGGACGGGGGAAGCAAGGAGCGGCGAGGGGAGGTTGAGATCAAAGCCAAGAGCAGGCGAGCCGAAGATGACGAATCCGGGGAGCAGCGGAAGTCGGGGCAGCCGAAGAAGATATTCCGTGATCTGCGTATCTACATCAACGGCTCTACAGCACCTGCGGTTAGCGACCACAGATTGAAATACTTGCTGGCGGAAAACGGAGCCGGTGTCAGCATCGCATTGGGAAGAAGAAGCGTCACACATGTCATTCTAGGGACTCCAAATGGAAGTGCAGCGGGTCCAGGGGCTGGCGGTGGGCTGGCCGCCAGTAAAATCCAAAAGGAGATCAAGAGGGTCGGTGGTTGCGGTGTCAAGTATGTTGGGGTTGAGTGGTAAGTACACTCAAGAGAACCGACTTTGTCCATTGGACCGCTAGATCTGGGCAGGTTGATAAGACTTTATAGGGTTCTAGAGAGCATCAAAGCTGGAAAGAGGCTTCCGGAAGCACGATTCTCAAATATGTCTATTGCGCCAAAGGGGCAGAAGAGCGTTTATGGGATTTTCAAAAGGAAAGGAACCGTAGCGGAAGATGAGAGCGAGACGCCGGTGATGGCATTGTGATTGTCTCTATGCGGGAAACCCACAAATGGGTATGTTATGGGGGTATGTTGCATTGGAGGGGCGTTTCGGACCGGTGATACCCAGGTAGTTGATTCAATCAATGGCGTTCAAATTTCACGTTCCCGTTGCGACAGACATACCTAAGTAAGTCGCGTCGGCCATCCATTCTCTTCAATGCTATACATTAGCCTGTTGGCCTCAAGGCGAAGAGAATCGTCGATGCATTGTGCGTTTGGATAGTCACAGGACGAATCTTCGAGTATCTCAAGCTTCAAAGATTATAGAGCTCCAGTACCAACTGCGTCCTCCTCTCCGCCCCCATCTGCACCCCCCCTTCTACGCGAAAACTCACCAAACACGAACCCTTACTATTCGCGGAAGAGGACAAGAGCTTGGTAAGGGCGTTCATTGGCATGCCGGAGTTTAGCGAGAGGTCTCATCCATCTACCAAGTCTCTCAACCAACCTCATCATCCCCAGCTTATCCTTCCATACAATAGCCCCATCCTGATAGCCCTATATTCGAAAACCTCTACAGCTCTAGACAAAAGCATGCAAGGCAAGTCCCTTTTTCTCACAATATCACCACCTCATACGAGATCAAACGATGTGTAAAAAAAATTCCTTCCTCAGGGTCATTCTCTCACTCTCGCTCGCACCTTGTGACTGGCCTTTTTCATCTGATGCTTTAAACGAGGGTACTGTGCGATAAACCCATCGGGATAGTGCTGTTTGTTCTCGTCTTTTCTCTAATCCCATGGGATGGTTGATAGTGGTTACTTGTGTATCATCCTAGCTTATAGATCGTCTGGAACACGCATCAATTTCCGCTTCGAACAACAGCACCTTTGAGGAATCTCCTATGCCCCCCCATGGTTTTCCCGCGAATGAAGATATTATCTTGGGAGGACATTAATTTCCTTCCGCCCCCAAGCGAAAGACTCTGAAAATTCTCAACAAGAACCCTGGTACTGCCAGGACAGATTTTATATAAGATTCTTGAATGATTCTAACCTGTTCGGTTTACAAAAGACATTCAAAACTCAGATGATGTTGGTAAACTGGAACACGTTATACGGTGCACCATACCCACAACTGTGGCCCCCTGGGTTAGGGTTTAGGGATATGGGAGAGGTGGTCTTAGATGGGCGATGTAGAAATCAGGGGAATGGCTGGGGCGAGGAGTGGGAAGTTTACATGTTAATAACATGGTATGAGCATTTCATAAATATCTAACCGGGGAATTAGCTACTTACCTTCCCCCCTTTCCTCTCGGAAAGCTCAGAGGTCCCAAGGTCTCGGATCCGCAAATTCAGGCATGCCAACTCTTCTATCCACCCCCCTCCCCTTCCTCAGCTCTCAAACCCCCCCACAAAGCCCTCCCCCCTCTCCTGCTCCTCGGCCAGCGCTTCCAACCGCGCCATTAGCGCTTCCACATCCATATCCCGAGCTTGATAAGACTGTGGGGTTTGGCGTGTCCGAGGCCGAGGGTCCTGGGGAAGGCCGAGGGATTGCGGGGTCGAAGGCTGAGAGAAGAAAGGGGAGTATTGAGAGGGGAAGTCGTGGCGGAGGGTTTCCACGTCCAGAGTTCCGGCTCGGTGTGCTGGGTCGTTTTTCTGCGTTGGTGCGTTTAGGCGCGCCAGCTGTGGGGTCTTTGAAGGGGGGATGTGGATGTGGTAGGTCGGGAGTTGTTCGTCGGGAGACGAGAGTTGGTACTGGTGGACTAGGAATCTGTTCTGGTGAGCTGGGAGTTCGTCGTCGTGGCTTACGGTTTTGGATTCGTGGATCAGACGGTGGTTTTGGTCGGGAGCAGCGGGATCGAGCTTGTGATTGGTGTGGTAGTGTTGGGTTTGGCGGGAGGGGGATAGAGCGGCGAGGACGAGGCGCCAGGGGATGCAGGACATCTTTGCTGGTGGTAGTTGGGTTTTCTTGGATAAGTGGGTTTTGCGAGGGTGGGGACGATGGGAAGGAGGGAGATCTTAGATTGAGAGTTTTGTAGGTTATGGACGATGAGGGCTGGAGTTATGGGCTTGACAATGAGAGATATGGATTCGGGTTCCTGACAAATGGATAGACGAGTTTGAGATACGATGGGACAATAGATATATGCGTATTCGAGGTAAAGCAAAGCGACTCTTCCACAGGACAGTAATGTATTACAAGCTCGAATCGAAAAGCAATCCACCGCAAGCTCTGAATGCCGACATCGGCGTATTTGTAGATCTGTTCAGTCGACTCACCTACTTAAACCCCCCTTCCAGGCGTTATACCCCTCCCTCCTCAAATCCCCATCCAACCTGTCCATATCCCACTCCTCAGCAAGTACCTCCAGTCTCACCGTGAGCGCTTCGACGTCCTTTTCCGGAGCATCTCTGCGAAGTTCTCCGTCTTGTCGACTCTGGACCTCGTCTTGATGGAGTTGGTAGCTGGCGTGATAAGGGATTTCGTCCCGGTAGAGCTGGACGGGGGCGAGGTCGTATTCGGGCTCGGGGTAAGTAAGGGTTGTGGGACGGCGTCTGATGGGCCGGGATGGGAAGCAGCCCATCGTGAGGGTTTATAAGGATTTTGGTGGGCGTTTGTTAAGATGATAGGTGTATGAAATGAGAGAAGATATGAGTGATGAAGCGGAAAACTGGACAATAACGTGTTCAAGTTTTAAGCGTTCATTGAAGATTAGAAATAACGAAATGGGACAATATGTGTTTGGTGTTGACATCGATATTAATCAGGAAACTCGTATCTCGTATTCTAAGCAACTAAAGCAAGCCGTCCTGGGCTTCGACTCTCCTTCGGGACTCCGTCAAAATTTTCCCTCAGACTCACCTAGTAGTACTCATCATATTCCCGTTCTCGACGCCTCTCCCTTTGTCTTTCCTCTCCTCCAAGATCCCTGGCAAATCTGCCCATGTCTTGATGTTCATGAAGCTCCGCGAACCTCGACCCCACCTCTGGCGATTGATGACAACACGCCACTGGTTCCTCATCATGGTCCCGATGGCGTCGGTGTGATGGCATAGGCCCGAGCGTATTGTCATAATTATAGGTGGAGCGCCGGGAAGGGCGTGACGGCGTGCAGCCCATGCTTGTTGTGGGGAGTGATTTCTTGTGTGATTGGGGAGATGAGAAGCTGGGTGTAGGTGAGTAGCTGAGCGTAGTTCAAAAACGAAGAAAAACGAAGGAAGCAAAACGTGATTAGGAGCCTTTATAGAAAATGTTGAGACATGGACAATTATGGGCGCTGGGTCCTGACAATCAAATGTCCATAAACAGGAGAGCATTGAAGCTGTAAGGTTCCTGGACAATCCAATTGACCCATTCGACCCCTTAGCTATGTCGAAATCCTGGTCTAGACCTACCTACTAAACTTGTGAACTTGCATGATTATGTGACTCTTATTTGTATTTGGAATGGTGTACTATCGATGTGTAGAAATTGATGATGCAAAAATAAACTATCATGATAATTCAATGGACCCATCCCGACTCTCTAGCGCATAGCCATGAACCAACGTACACCCAAAAAGATTGAGACTCACCTCTTATTCCGGCCAAACAACATGCCTTCCTTTGCCTCCATGTTCGACCATTCTCTCCATCGACGCCTGATGCTCCGCCAGAACTTCTAGAGCACCTTGCAAAGTTTCTGGATTGAACTGCCCACGCTCTTTCTGCTGCGTGTAAGGATCTAGATTTGATTGTTGCTCTTGGGCGCGAGAAGGCACTGGAGCAACGGTGTAGTTGTCGTTGCGGTCGTAAGTCTGGTGTGCATGCCAGACTTGAGAGTGAGAGCGCGGTGGAGTTGGGGGCGGCAGCTTGGGCCGCGAGGGAAAGCACCCCATCGTTGCCCAGGTTGAGATCTATTCCTATCGAAGTTGATTGAGTTGTCTGAGAGTGATAGGTTGCTTGGGGATGGAAAATAAAACCAGAGGAATGAAGATGGACAAGAGTCTTGTAGAGGTTGGTAGGGAACTGGCTCGAAATTAAATGGTAGTGTCGACAAAGAACAATGTATATTTAAATCCCGACAATGGATCGCATTGTTCCGGTCTTGAACAATAGGATATCAGCAATCAGGCACTGGGACTTGTTTGAATAGATGTCCAGCCAATAAAGTTATGTTAGATAATAAAGTATAGAACAATGTGATGATTGACCTACAAGTGAAGTTGGCAATGAGATAATCGTTGAACGTCCAAGCTGCATGGCTATCTATGCGTACATTCTGATTATACTGTCAGTCACTGACTCATAATCCCTATCTTCGCCAAGATATGCATCGACTATCATACCTAGATCGTCTCCTTCAACTTGCGCAGTTTGATCTTCATCTGCAGCTCTTTCGCTACATTGGGTTCCATGATCGTCACTGTTGTGGTCGGAATTATGGCTACCTTCAGTGTTTGTAGCATCTCCTGACGTTGCGATTTTGAAACTGCGTTCTGCAAGCCTGATCTTACACTCCCTCCTGCACACCTCTAGCGCAACCTTCACATCCTCCTTCCGCCAATTGTCCTTGTTCCCTTGCTTGAGAATTTCCCTCTCAATTCCTGCGTATCTTTGCCGAATGCTGTTCTCCTGCTCACGTTCGCACTGAGCGCAGAAAGGATGCTCGAGCGTTATAGAACTGACCACCTCGTTTTTATTGCCGCGGCACTTGTTATCTTTATAAGACCAGCCATGGAGACATGAACGAAAAAGAGAGTAGTGAGGGTAATGATCACAGGCTCCATCGTTAATTTTGGTGACTTTGCACATCGTGAAGAATGTGGTGATTTTTAGTTGGGTTCCGAGGATTAGTGCTTTGCGTTCAATAAAGATGCTCGAGCAAGACTCGCCGAGTAATTGATGAAGTCCGTATAATTTCCAAAAATAGGAAGGCTTCTGTCTTCTTGATGGATAGAGCAGAACGTGATCTCATATACCCAAAGCAGTATCCATAATGAGTGCATTGCTTGACGTCGGATGATTCTTTATGCGTGCAGCACAATAAAACATTACTACTGCTCTTCTCTTTGGCTCCTTCATCCTTTCTTGAAAGGAACAAAGCCAATTCTTGACCTCCCGATCCTGCTTTATTCCCTTCCCGAATGCACAATATCATTCTTCCATTGTGACCTTGGTGTCCCTTGTTACTATGCGTCTCCTTCTCGCCCCTAAGTACATATAAAGTCTTTGCAAGTCTCTTATCAACCTTCATATCATCAAACACGTCACGTATATCTGGTCAGTGCAGCCACTCACACGGACATCACACCTCAGCAAGCCATTCAATTTAGATATATAATGTGCGACTCCATCGAGCTCTACGACGATTCTTGGTATAGTTCGAACGCTCTTTACACAATGCCGATACCCGGGGAGTGTGTCACAATGGAAACTTACGTCAAAGCCCTCTGTACACTTGCTTTGGGGGCCTGGATGTCTTTCAGCGCTATCTTGCTCCTATATTTCAAGCTCAAGGATACTTACCAAGCATGGCAAAGGCCCCGACGAGACCGGGAGAGCCCCTTCTCATGTATCTTTATGGCAGGCGGACAACTTTTCGAGAGAAAGCCTAGTCCCAGGAGGAATTATGTCACCAAGGATGTCCAGTGGAATAATTACCGTGCCGAGAAACGGAGAAGAATTTTCTAGGGGATCACTGGCGAATAAGACGTATCTGGCGAGTGGTTCTTGGGGAAAGATGTAACGTAAGACTTGGACCGAATCCAGCGATTGTATCTCTGTTTGATTCCCTCGTTAAGTAAACAATGTTTTATATCTTCTCATAGTAATTTTTCTCCGGGAATCTTTGAATCAGGTTGAAGGATTAGGATTTCTCCCCCATCAACATATAGTGTTCGTACTTAACCAATTTCTTAAGATTTTTCCCGACCCTCAAGAGTCAATATCAACCCAGTCTCACTTAGTATATGAACAACTTTCAATCCTCACACAGAACCACAAATAGAGGACCCCATAGGGAATGGGTGTGGTGGTGTTCGTTGCTCCACGGCCACCTCGAAGGAGACTATTCAATGCTTGACAATGCCAAACAGCCTTGACGGATAACCAAGTTGGATGCTATTCTGTCGAAGTTGGACAGTCTACTATCAAAGACATCTTGGCCTTTGGAGCAGGAACGCCGGGCTTGCTGCAAGGCCTGAGTAGACGAACGAACATAACAGGCCCGACACTAGACACCTGGATGTTTGGAGCAGAATTTCGGGCTTGAATAGACCATTGAATATACCGGATTCGACAGCGAAGCTAGTAGTCGATTACAGGATTTTACTGCTCTTGTTGCCAGCTCCTTTTCGAACTATTTTGCAGTGTTCGGCCCCGTCAGCTACCATGCGAAACAGTGACTAAACATTTAGATGACTGGACAAACAGGCGCAATCTTTCGATGAGGCAAATGTCAAAATCAAAGCTGCTACACGAATGAGTGCCGGGCCACCAGTCATAACAGTAGCCGGATGTTGCAATAGACTTAGTGCTTTGCAATCATCAAAAGCCCCGACATCAATCAAAACGATCATGTTTTGACTCATATGGGACTGTCTACATTTGGAGATATGTGCATGGCTTTGGAATCAAACACTCTAGTGTCGAGCGATACAACGGTTGCGGATGCGGATATCGAGCGTACCGGACCAAAAACACTGGTGGGAAATTCTGGTTGGTTGGATAGAAGAAGAAGGCACGGAAGGATAGTATTTTCTCTAGAGAGATTATCCGAGCTTTATAGCCCGGAACTAAGCTACCCAAGTCGCACCTTCCAGGCTTTCAGCTTCGGAAGGTGAGGGGTGGAGCGGAGTTTAATTCGCCATTACTGTAACTCCGTGAACTTCTCCATCGTGCTCTCTGTACGGAATACAAGAATTCATATCATTTGTTCTTGACATAAGTGATAAACTTCGAGTTTTTTTCAAGACTGCAGTGACTGCAAGTGAAGTTTACGCGCTTCAAAAGTTGATGCAAAGTTCAAGAACGAAATGATCAGAGACTAGAAATTTCTGATCTCATTTTCGTTGACTTTGAGAGATGAATGACGCTTTTCATTCAAGCGAATTTCGAGAAAGAGTACAGAGGACTTCAAAAAGTGATTCTGCATATGTCGATCAGCAATTCAGACAAAATAGAAAGTTTTTCAAAGAAAATCTCTTGACGATTGTTTTCTCAATATGAAATTCGTGAACACGTCGAATACGCTATCTCAAATATTCAACTCCCTCGGCACTTAAATCGAAAAGAGTCTCAAAGTTATCGTGACACTCTATTCCACACATTCAGCGCCGGCAAGCAGATCTGCAGCCCACAGAACGATCATCATCGACGCGTCAGCTTCGTCCTGCCCACAGACGCTCGGTCTGATAGCCCTCAGTACTTCGAAGACCCTGCGCATAAAAGTGCCGAGAAGGCGAGGAGGCAAACAGACGAGCATTTACTGAGCTACAGGAAAAGGCCGAGACAGTACAAGTTGTGCTGGTCCGGACGATGAGCGACTCTCAAGGAAATTTGACAGATCTGACTACGTAAATGATGAGGATGATTATCGCATCGGCTCCCCTACTCACTCCTGGCTTTTCTCTTCACAACGGGCACCTTACTTCTGACTGCCCAATCCACCTTGGCTCCCATTCACGATGCCTGCTTTTACGGTACCTGCTGTCACGGTACCTGCTCTCACGGTGCCGTCTTTCACGATACCTGCCTCGAATAAGTCGGAATAAATTCCGAGTATTCAATTCAGGATCTCATTATTGTCGAAATTTCTGAAGATCGTTTCTGAAATCCCTACGGGGTGCAGACGAGATATTCCAATCTCCATGTTTAATTTGAGCATAGAATATAAACAACCCAGGCAGGTATGCATGACTTAGAAAGCGAATTAAGGTCGTGTCAAATCAAGGGACATAGCAAGCTTAAAGCACAAGATCGAGCGTGTACCCGTGAGAGGTATATATGTACACTCAGAAAGTATACACCTTCAAAAGATCCAGGAAGCGTATACCCTGGAATTGTATTATACCCTCTTAAACGTGATTTCATGGATAAGGTACGTACAACAATACCGAGTAAGTCTACTCAGACTCAAGCACAAACATGCTCCGTGTCTCATGGTGACGCAAGAGCAAAAGCACCTCCGATTACAGTAATCAATCGTTAGACTTCCCCTTCCACTTATGGGGGTCGGTGCTCCTGAAACAATGCTTGAAGCACCACACTTTCGTCACAGCAATGTACCAACGAACACGGCCAATGTGACACGGAACCTCATAAGTATGGCATTGTCTGGCCCCGGAAACATAGCTATCAGCCTGCTTGAGTCATGTTGTTGGCGCACAACCAGTAAGGATCTGGATCGATGGACTATAGAAAAATTAATTCTACGAGGTGCGACCTATCATCATCCAGCCACTCCACGCCCGCATAGCGAATTTCAATGAACTGTACTCGGAATCCACAACACAACATATTTTTCTGGCCCGACCACAACCTCATGCTTCTTCCACCGCCCCTAGAAATGAGGGGTGTTTAATGCCATTCCCATCAACAAACCAGCGATCAACCCAGCACAAGGTAGGGTGAGCACCCATCCACAGAAGATGTACGACAATTGTTTCCAGTTGACCGCGGCAGCGTCAAAGTTCATCAACGCCACACCGACAAGCGCACCAGTAAGACACTGGGTAGTCGAGACAGGAAGAGCCAACTGTGAAGCGAGCAAGACGGTGATGGCAGCGCCGAGTTCAGCAGAGAAGCCTCGGGTAGGACTGACGCGCGTGATTCGGTTACCTAAGGCGCGGATGATATGGTATCCGAAAAACCAGAATCCGGTGCCGATGAGGAAGCCGGCGATGACCAGGATCCAGACAGGTGTGTCGGCCTTACTGGTGACTTGGCCTGTCATGAAGGTATTGTAGGCAGCGACCCAGGGTGCAACGGCGTTGGCGACGTCGTTGGAACCATGAGCGATGGACATCATCATGGCGGAGGCGACTTGTGCGTACGTCCAGAGATGCTCGACCTTGTTATCGTAGATGGCGGCATGAGAGTGGATGGAATGGAGAAGTCCTGCATCGAAGGTGACGCAGTCTTTGGTAACCCCGCGGAGGAAGATGTACTTGGCCCAGGCGAAAGCACGAGCAGGATGGTAGATAGACTTCCCATTGGTGGGACCCAGGAATTTCTCGCGGGGTTCCATGAGAGCAGAAGGACCCAATGAGGAGTCATCTGACGCTACCTTCTCGTCCTTCGGGGTGGACACATCAACGCCATTGGACGAGATCATCTGTGTATTGTATGGTGAAGTCAATGCGGTAGAGCCGTTGGATGGATGCGCGAGCTTGGCACTGCCCGAGTAGTCCTTGACGACCGTCGTGCTCTTTGACGGAAAGTAAAGCGGAGGGTTTTCGCGCCACAGTAGCGGGCCCAATGGCACATGCCATACTCGGACACGTGTGTCTTCGCGGACCAGACGACGATGTAAGTATGGAATGAAAAAGGCGCATGTAAACGCGAGCACACCGAAGAAGACACCTAGGACGATGCCGACGGCCTTACCAGCGCCAAATTCTGCCAATGAATCGCCGTTGGGAACTTCGACGACCATGAAGAGTGCCAGTACGGCCGCGGTGAAGGAGAGGTAGACTGGTATGAGACGCATAGCCCACTTGAAAGGGTCCTTGCGCTTAAGGATGCCGAACTTAATGGTACCAAATATGATAGCGGCAAAGCCACCGGCGATCAGTGGTGCAATGGCCCATGACGAGGCTATCTGGGACACACTCCCCTTTTTCCACCCCCATTGCACTTTGGCGCCCGCAGCAATCCCGGCACCAACGAGGGCACCGACAACGGTTTGGGTGGTAGAAACAGGAAAGCCAGATCTCGTGGCAAAGATGAGCCAGGTCGCGCTGCCGAATTCGGTGCAGGCCATGGTCAGGATCAGGGTAGCTGGCTTGGCTTTGAAATGCTTGATATCGATGACATTGCTCTTGATAGTGCCAGTCACCCGCGATCCGAGGGCGACGGCGCCGACAAACTCAGTGATCATGGCCAAGATACCGACTTGTGGCATTGTGAGAGTGCGCGCGGCCACGGAGGTGGCGTAAGAGTTGGCAACATCGTTGGCCCCATTTCCAAAGGAGCTTACGCAGAAGGCGATAGAGATCAAGGCAATGATCCACGAATAATTTTCGAGGACAGCCATTTCTGGGTGCGTTTGGATGAAGCAGATAGATCAGAGAAGCGTGGGAGGTTTTGTCGATACGGGAGTCCAAGATTCCACCACGCATTGGTACAGAGGCGGTCATTGTTATATAGCCCTGATGGCCGCAGGTTTTCATGAGATTTCCATCTCTACTGCGTACGCCCAACAGTAGTACACGATGAAGCCCTCGAAGCAGTATCTGACCAAAGACGAGGATGCATCTGAGAACGTGCTCATCGATGCTCGTCATCAAAGGCGTGGGACTGTGCCCTTGGCAGCTTGGTAGTTTCACGCTCGTGGGATTTGATACCACCCTTTTCCCCCAAAGTAGCTAGACCTTCATCAGTCTGGACCTCGTAAGCGGCCAATGACAACCAGATAGGCTTCGGTAATAGCTGATCGCGTCGACACCTCCCGAGTGTCTATCTTGTCACCAGTCATTCCACGCGCGAGCCCCTCACACGTGACACAGGCTGACCAAAGTGCATCACATCACACCACATGGCATTCGGCGAGACCATCCTTGGCTCCAAGCCCTTGGCTCTTGGCACGATGTCCCGGCATATGCATCCTTGCTCAGCTCCAGCAGCCGCGGAAACACCACCGCTGAGAAGCCAAGACAATAAGAATCACGTGTCACTACCTGCCAAGGTTGATCCATCGAATCAACCCATCCAACAACGAAGTGAGCCGATCTCGAGATGAATCTCGAGATGAGGAAAGCTAGACGCGCGCCACAAGCGTTATCCGTACCTCGCCCTAAGCTCATCTAAGCTTAGGGCGGGGTACGGATACATGAGCCAAAATCTATTGAACGACATGGGAGCGTCAACATTTGCCTCCACCGGCGAAGTCTAGCTCAGCGGCCCCATTCCTGGCATTCGCCAAACGGAGGAAGACGCGCTCACAACCGGTCCTGGTCGAACAGGACAAAACATTCCACGTGAGAGAGCAGCCTTAGGCTTAGAAACCGTGATCCGCCAAGGAGTGATCCGCCAAGTATAACGTCCCTGACTCACCCTGAGTAGCCCTGGAGGAGTCTCGGGGAGGCCGCTTTCTGGCGAGGCCTATTGGTTGTACAGTAAGGGTAAAATAGCATCTGCGTCTAGGGGGGGCGCGTGTTCCGATCATTCGATGACAAACTTCTGGCCTTTCATAAGAGGATAAATACTGCCATGGCGTGATTGTAGTGTGTTCCCTACGAGAGTGTGAAAGCTGTCGCCTCTCGGAGTGGCGGAGCACTTGGCGAGCTTGGCGAGCTTGGCGAGCTTGGCGCTGAAATACCGCTTATCGGCACTCGATCTCACAAATTCACAATGTTGTTGGTCCTTTCTGGTTCGGCTATGTCATGTTGTCTCTCGCGTCTCCATTCTGTCGGTCGGCGTTTTCGTCATCGCTTTCGAATCACTTACCTACTTCGTCATACAACCGCCAAGTCTTAGCGATACCGATCAAAATGAGAGCGGCATCAGGTATAAAATCGTCCTTCGTCCCGTGTTTCCGAAGAAGTCGAATCCGACAGCACGTGATAATCACGATCCCGTCCATCTTTGCAGCTTTCCATCCAGAAAGCTAGACGACGTCTTTCTATCCTATTCAGAAGACATCCTCCTTCCACACCGTCAATCCATTTCTCTCCTTAATATGGGTACCTCCAAATTCACCAAGCAAGCCTACCCTAGCCATCCCTTCCTACTACCACCAAGTCAGATCTTTGATCAACTGGGCACAAACCACGAAAAGGGCTTAAGCCAGCTCAAGGTTCAGGAGGCCCAAAAAATCTATGGACCAAACAAGATTGAGGGAGAAAGTGGAGTGAAATGGTACTCAGTCCTCCTCAAGCAGATCAGCAACGCCATGATCCTCGTGCGTACTCCCCAAGTCAAAATGATGGCGAAGCACGCTCAATGCACAGCCAATTGGTCCTGCATACCAGAAGAGGGCCATCGTAGTTGCTCGCAAATTAAAAAAGACTCGTGCTAATGGCACATCCAGGTTCTTGTCCTCGCCATGGCCCTTTCCTACGGTGTGACAGACTTCATCGAAGGCGGCGTCATCAGCGCCGTCATCATCCTCAACGTTGCAATCGGATTCTACCAAGAATTCCAAGCCGAGAAGAAGATGGACTCTCTTCGTTCGCTCTCCTCGCCCTCTGCATCCGTCCTTCGAGATGGTGTTATCGAGACTGTCCCTTCGGCTGAAATTGTCCCGGGGGAAATCGTCCAAATCAAGACCGGAGACACCATTCCTGCCGACTTGAGACTTGTTGATGCCATGAACCTCGAATGTGACGAGAAAATATTGACTGGAGAAGCAATTCCTGTAGCGAAGGACGTGAATATCGATTTCTCGACCAATGATGAACTGTCGACCGGTCTAGGTGATCGTATGAATATGGCCTATTCCTCCTCTACTGTCTCTAAAGGGCGAGGTCGTGGCATTGTCGTCTTCACTGGTATGTACACCGAAATAGGCAAAATCGCCGAGTCAATGCAAAGCAAGCAACGCAAAGCCGGACGATCTATGTCTCCGAAGCATAGCAATATGCAACCAGTAAAAGGAGCCGCGCTCCTTGTGTGGGATGGCCTCGGAGCTTTCCTTGGCCTTACAACAGGGACACCCTTGCAGAGAAAATTGAGCAAACTTGCTTATACTCTCTTTGGATGTGCGATTATTCTTGCTGTTCTTGTGTTTGGTGTAAATCGGTTCAATGTCACGAATGAGGTCGCCATATATGCAATCTCGACAGGTGATTACCTCTATCACTAATACTGTTACTGCAATCTTATGTTAAGCACATCTCAGGTATCGCGATCATCCCAGAATCTCTCGTTGCTGTCCTGACCATCACGATGGTGGTCGGTATGACACAGATGCGCAAACGCCGCGTCGTCATTCGCCAGCTCAGCGCTCTCGAAGCTCTTGGGGGTGTGACCAATATTTGCTCAGATAAGACCGGCACCCTTACCCAGGGCCAGATGGTGGCTCGAAAGGTATGGATCCCGGACTCTGGGATCTATACCGTGGATGGAGCAAAAGACTTGAATCCAGAGAAAGGCACTCTTAGCTTTTCAAGTAACCCAACGAGCAAGTCCTCCACCGAAAATGACGAGAAAACCGCGCTAGAGAAGGCACCGACGGAAACACCAGATATCACTCCGCAATTCGAATCCTTCCTCCAATCAACCGCACTGTGCAACCTCGCTATTATCTTCTACGACGATCAGAAAAACGAATGGAAAGCAATCGGCGACCCCACCGAAATCGCACTGCAAGCGTTCGCCCATAGCCTCAACTACGGCAAGAAATCGCTCGAAGAATCCCACGGCTGGAGACAGCAGGCCGAATATCCCTTCGACAGCGCCATCAAGCGCATGTCAGTCATCTACGCTAAAGACAGCTTATACCACGTCTTCACCAAAGGCGCCGTTGAGCGCGTCCTCGACCTCTGCACCTCTATCTCCACCCCTTCCAACCCCACTCCCATGACGGAAGAAAAGAAATCTCTCATACTCAACCAAGTGACCCTCCTAGCCGAACAAGGCCTTCGTGTGATGGCAATCGCCAACCGTGTGCTCTCCTCTTCCCCCATCGATACACACTCGCCACCAATCCGCGAAGAGATTGAATGTAACCTCACCTTTCTCGGCCTCGCCGGCCTCTACGATCCCCCGCGCCTAGAAACAAAAGCCGCAGTTCGCGAATGCTCTGAAGCAGGCATCAAAGTCCACATGCTGACCGGTGACCATCCATCCACCGCCGCCGCTATTGCCAGAGAAGTCGGTATCCTCCCCTCTCAATCCACGATCTCGTCCCTCCCGCGCAGCACAGCCGACTCCATTGTCAAAACAGCCGCGGAATTTGACGCCTTATCCGACTCCGAGATTGACGGTCTCCCCACCCTCCCCCTAGTAATCGCCCGCTGCGCACCGTCTACTAAGACTCGCATGATCGCCGCCTTACACCGGAGAAAAGGCTTCTGCGCCATGACCGGCGATGGCGTCAACGATGCCCCCTCGCTACAAGCCGCCGATGTGGGCATAGCCATGGGTATCACCGGCTCCGACGTGGCAAAAGGCGCCGCGGACATCGTCCTCACAGACGACAACTTCGCATCCATCGTCAACGCCATCGAAGAAGGCCGGCGCATGTTCGATAATATCCAAAAATTCGTGCTGCATCTCCTAACCGCCAACGTTGGGGAGGTCGTTCTCCTGATTGTAGGCCTGGGATTCCAGGATGAGAGTGGCCAGAGTGTTTTCCCACTGTCGCCGCTACAAATCCTCTGGATCAACATGCTCACCTCATCTTTCCCCGCGTTTGGTCTTGGCCGCGAGGGAGCGTCTTCCGACATCATGAAACGCCTCCCTCGAGACTCGAAGCGAGGCGTCTTCACCTTGCAAATCATCGTCGATATGGCTATCTACGGGCTCATAATGGGCGCGTGTACACTCCTCACCTTCGTCATCATCGTCTATGGTCCCGGGGAAGGCAACCTTGGAACGGATTGCAACCGCGAATACTCTTCCTCCTGCGACATTGTCTTCCGCGCTCGCGCGGCCGTATTCGCGGAAATGACGTGGCTCATCCTCGTTAGCGCATGGCAGTTCAAGTCTTTACGAAGGTCAATGTTCAGCTTGGACCCCGAGGGCACGGGCAGAGACAGCAAATTCCCCTTCTTCAGAGATGTCTACGCCAACAGATTCCTCTTCTGGGCTGTGGTTAGCGGTGCACTTTCTGTCTTCCCTGCTGTTTATATCCCAGGGTTGAACACGGCTGTTTTCAAGCATTCGGGTATTGGTTGGGAGTGGGCACTTAGTTTTGGAGCTGTTCTCGTTTTTGTAGTGGGGGTTGAGGGTTGGAAGGGTCTCAAGAGGGCGTTTGGATGGTTTGACGATGTGAACAAATGTGAGGAGCAGGACGGGTTTGGTGTTGGGCATGGAATACTGAGCTCAACGCGGAGTCTTTCGAAGATTAGGACGGACACGGGGAGAAGCATTACAAGGGTCGAGAGGGGGACTGGTGTTTAGTGGCACCCTAGAGTAGAATAACAGGTTGATGAACAAATGCAGTAAAATCTGGCACCTCGTTATAGCGATTTTCGGTATAACGATATTCCGGATAGAATTTCTTGTATCCACTGACTTTTGGCCTAATTCGGTAACCCCGTACACACTCCTATCGACCTACCATTCCTTTCTAGCTTTAGTATTCTGTCTATCCCCATTGACATCGTCCATTCCAGTCCGGACCGGCTCCTGAAGGGATGAATAACAAATGAGGAGGACAAGATAAAACAATGAGCGCGAACCTGGACGCTCTCCCAATTCCAAGACAGAATATTCCTCTTCCCTGCCTCGCTAATAACTGCCCACAAGACCGTACATCCATCACGCTCATCCCACACCTGTGCTCTCCGACAATGTAGCCGGCAGCCAGCGAATGCAAATCCCATCGGCGCCGCCACCTCCCGACGCACTCGGCCCTTCGCTTTCAAGGACCTCTTCTGACGACTCTTTCCCACCGCGGGTGTTTGCTCTCTTGGCACGGAGTTGCTGCCATCTTCTCAATTGAGCCGAATTCTATTCTCCCTCGAAGCTCGATCTCGTTGGTCTCATCTCCGCTGCTCTGGAGTTCAGTGACACCACTCAGACGGATATCGAGGTTGGATTGGGAGGGTAGTGATACTGTGTTGGTTTATGAGTTCGCTTTTGTGGAGCAGGAGCGTGTGCTACTCGAGTAGAATTCTCGCCCAGCAATCGAGTATCATGGCCGGACGTTGAAACACGTGAGTTGGACTGATGGATGATATTGATATTCGAGGGGTCGGGGTTTCGAGTTTGTCTGCAACTTTCCAGAAGCAAGCATGACGTTTATGCTTTGTCGTCCCTCACCGCCATCATGCTGATGTATTATTGTATTTTGGCGGACTGGCACACTCAGAGACACGAGCGCAGCTTTTGAACCCACTCCATCCCCAAAACCTCCTCCGCAGTCGCCCTCTCCCCAGGCTCATACCTCAAACAGCCTTCCAAGAGCAACCGCAGCCCAACCTGGTCCTCTTCACTCAGCTGCTCGGCCTTCTTTGCAGCCGGTGGCGTCGACCTCATCCTCCCGATCCTCACCGCTAGCGGCTTGACCTCTTGATACTCCTCTGTCAAATGCCCAATCTTCTTCCTCCCGTCCTCGTAATATTCTCCTCTCGCTTCCCACTTCCACCACCATCGCTCCGGTAGCCGTCCGAGGGTATCCACGATTTCCGAAAGTACGTCATCGGTGGTGGGCATGAAGCCCTCGAAGAGGGATTTGTTGTTGAAAAGCGCGAAGACTGTGCATGCAAACGCCCACATGTCGGTTGGCTGGCCGACGGGCTCACCGAGGAGCGCTTCTGGCGCTTGGAGGAGGATCGGGGTGTGCCATTTCGTTCGTGGTTCGGTGGCGAAGGAGGCTTCGCCAAAATCGAGGATCGAGATATTATTCGTGGGGGGTTTGCCCAGTTTCAGAAGGATTGCTGGGGGCACTGCATACAGGGGCGCTTCTGGCTCGAGCGGGTTATTGTCGTTGCGATTTATAACTTGCTTAATGGGGGTGCCTATGTAGGAGTAGAGTTTTTCGATAGGCCAAGAGTCGAAGTTAGGTAGTCTGAATGCGATATTTCTGAGGTGGACGTCTGACGTGTTGTAAGTCAGTAATGCCAGCTAGATAAAAGACCTTTTGTATTATAGTGAAGGCTTACTCACCTCCATGGATAATACCGCAAGAATGTATATCAGCCAAACCGAGAGCTAATTGCATAGTGACTCTTCGTGCAATATCGAGCGATAGAAGGTCGCAATCGAAAGATTCTTTCACATCTGAGACAGTTGGGCCAAGGATCTCGGTGACGAGGCATCTGTGGCTGCCATTTGGTCCTCTTATGGAAAAGTCATTGAGAAGAGACGAAACAAACGTGCGACCTGGATGGAGGGGGTTATTCTGATGGATTATTTCCAGCACCTGTGACTCTGAGCTACGCTCTGAGGCGGTCGCTGTGACAACCTTCAAAGATACGTATCTGTCTGCGGCAGAGTCTCTAGCCAGCCAAACGGTGGAAAAGGCGCCATACCCTAATTTGTGGACGATTCGATACCGACCTTGACAGTACTCGTCGCCAAGCTTGATCGGGTGATAGCCACCTGGGCGGTAGGCTTCGAGGTTCTCAACGTCGTCCTGCCAACGGTAGACCGTTCCTTGGTGGGTTGAAGAAGCGAAGCTCATGGCTTTGATTGGGCTGAAGATTCGCCTGGTCAAGGGGGACGCAGCCCTAAGTTGCTGACGCAGTCGAAAGGCCAGACGCATGCTTTGGTTAAAAGAGACAAAAGAGAGGTACCTCCAAAACAACTCACCTTGTTCAACTACATCCACCATGTTCAGAAGACCTTCGGTAACTCCAATTTCTGGTAACAAAACTCCTAGAAAGGAGCTTTCTTTGCTCACCAAAGGTGTACCAAAGGTGAAATATCAGGACAAGCTAGATTAGGCCTTACACCCACCCAAATAGCACGAAGTTTGGACGTTCCCCGAAGCATCGTTTGAAGCGTTTTGGAAGGCTTCAAACAACACCCTCCGGAGCTAATAAACTCAGATCAGGAAGGCCCTTATCAATTACATCTCGAGAAGTTAGAATACTGTTACGTCAGTTACGATCGAAGCTCAAAATCACCTGAAGACAGCTGAAAAAGAACATCGGGATCGATTTGAACCCGAGAACTCTCAACGCAACACTACAAGCTCACGGAATTTCTCACTGACTAGCTCTTCGGCGAGCGAAATTAACATCTGAAGTTGCTCTGCTTCGATTAAAATAAGCTGAAAAGCATAAGAATTGAACCGTGAATCAATGAAGCAATGTCGTCTGGTCGAATGAAACATTCGTGACTCAAGAAAGAGGTAAAGCACGAAAATGAGTCTTTGAAACTTTTGATCAGAAATGAGATAGAAACAAAGTAACAGAAATCTTCAAAGAAATTCGACACCCAGAATCCCCGAAAACCCCTGCAACGAATACGTCAGTGAAGACGAAGGCAACAAAATCACCTGCGACGGGCCCCTCCCTTCCTTCCAACTGCCTACCCCTTACAGCGTCAGGCCGCCCCGCTCCGACTTTCAAATCAATCAGCAACTCTACGCCGTCCAACTCAACGGCGGCCTCCTGGGCGCCAACGCCGGCGGCTACTGCCATCGCAGCGACGCCCTTGACCCAACCGGTACCTTCCCCATCCAAACCGTCTGGTTCTCCGACGAAATGACCCCGCGCCTCGACTGGACCTAGGGCGGGGACCAGTTCTTCGCCAGCGCAAGCATTCGCCTCCACTGCTGGCTCCACTGCCGCTGCAGCGTCGGCGAGACAGACAAATCGTCCACGGCGCGCGTATGGCGCTTCGTCGAAGGCCATCAGCTCGCGCTACGAGACTCGGGCCAGATTGACCTCGCGCGGAGCGGCCGCAGCGGCAGCAGCAGCAAGACAACCTTTGCGGAGATGGGGGGTAGCGGGAGCGGCAACGGCGAGCCCGACCCGAAACGAATGAAAATAAGATCAACAACCATGACCATCCTCCATCCGCAAGACAACCGAACCCACCCCGGCTCCACCATCCCCCACGGCACCTGCGGCCCTGCCCTCGAGACGGCGGCCATCCCCACCATCCCTGCCTCCAGCCCTGGCCGACAACGCTCCTAGGACCCGTCCCCCGCGCGCCACCCAAAGCCACCGAAATCGTCCAGCCCGATCCCCATAGCCCCACCGGCAAAACCGACTTGACCATCTGCGGCAACACATGTCAGGGGCCGCAGGACTGCAGCGCTGGCGGCGGCGGCGTCGGTGGTGGTGATTGCACGGGCAATCGGACCACCGATTTTGCGTGCACGTGCGCGTATCCGAATGCGCGTGATGCGCGGTGGTTAGGGTTGGATCCGGTGATGCCGGCGAGTGTGTTTTTGGTGTTGATGGGGGTGGCGTTTGGGCATAAGGGAAGTGGAGGATTGCATGAGAAGGACGAGGTGGGGGATGGTTATGGCTATGGGCGAGGGTTAGGGTCAGAGAGGAGGAGATACTTTGATGGAGAGGGCGAGCAGTGGCGGTGTCGGTGCAATGCTACCTTGACGCATAATCTGTGTTGTGGGAGTGGGCATGGTGTGGTTTGATTGATGTGACGCCTTGTTTTTCTGCATGTTGTTAGGCCCCTTCCTGCTGCCTAGCTGCCTTGCTTCCAACACTGCGCCTCTTCAAAAGTTTCGTTAAATAGCTCTAGAACTATTCGTCTTGCATTGGGTCCTCACTACACGGGAACCAATTTTGGGTCTGCCGATTTCCCACTACTTTTCCGGTCTTCTACTCTCGCTCGTAATTTCCTAGGTACCTTTCCGTTTACCTGCTTCTTAGACCAAGCGAATGGAGAAAGTACCCGATTTTAAGAAAATGGGATTCGAGGACCAAGGCTCGCACGTCTATGCTCTCGTTGTCGAGCTGCGAATCGACCGATCTTGTTGAATTGCATCCCAAAACCAAGCGGAGTGCTTAACTGGCTACTGCCTGGGCTGAAATTGCACTCACTACATACTTACAGTAATTCTGTTACCTACAGTAGACAATTAGAGATCCCCGCCAGAGGGCGTCCAATAGAAGCCGATTACCATTCACCATCTCGCCAGTATCCCAGCCATAAGCGGAATACACCCCTGGTGGAGGCTTCCAATGAAAGTCGATTGCCACTCACCATCTCGCCGGTATCCCAGCCATGGGCTGAAGCACTCATACCGTTGGCCTCCTCGCCTTCTACCTTCCTTCCCAGTTCAGAGATCAATTATGTATTACATATATAAACAGATATGACAAAGGCCAGTTTTTATCGAGGGCTATCGAGGCTATCTACTAAATTATCACCTTATTGTGAGAGATCTTCGATAGCCGCCCTGACTCAGCTTAAGTGGCCCCCAGAGTCTACAATTCCATGCGAGATCTGTCTCCGACGCTAGCTGCTAAAAACCCCTCTTCATCTTCATGAGTTTGACGTCCACTGCTGCTTCCTATCGCTGACTCATCATCATGAGTGCAAGGCAACGACAATTCTCGCCGCAGGACTATACAGTTGGATGGCTCTGTGCTCTACCGCTCACCGAGCAAGTCGCAGCACTCATGATGCTAGACGAAGAACATCAAGCGCCTACTACAAAATCCGCCAATGATCACAACGCGTATATCTATGGCTCCATCGGTAGCCATAACATAGTCATTACGTGTATGCCCCTCGGTCAGCCTGGCACAACTTCTGCATCAAGAATGGTAGGTTCGATACCGAACAGCTTCCCAAACTTAAGGTTCTACTTGTTTGTGGGCGTCGGGGGAGGGATACCTCGCAATCCTCCACATTCAAATCAGGCGCAAGATATCCACCTTGGAGATGTTGTGGTTGGGTTGGATGACACTGCGGGAGTTGCAGGTGTCGTTCAGTACGACTTGATCAGAGACTACGGACCAAAAAAAAGGGAGCTATTAGGGATATTTGATAAACCACATCCGGAGTTGCTGAACAATTTGTCGATGCTGTTCACTAGAATCAAGGCAGGAATGAGTGACCCCATCAGGCATTTGGGAAAGCTTGCAGACTTGGAGCCAAATTTTTCTGAGCCCCCACCTGGCGGAGATAGATTGTATCAGTCAAGTTGCAAACACAAGAACGGTGCCGCGAACTGCGATCAATGCCCAACCGACCAGCTCGTGGACAGATCTGAGCGTCCGAACCCGAAGGTCCCAATATTTCACCGCGGTCAAATTCTTTCAGGAAACTCGGTTATCAAGGATTCCGACCGACGAGACGAACTCAGCCGAGAATATCCTCATGCACGTTGCTTTGAAATGGAGGCTGCCGGAGTAGTGGACCAGACACACTGTCTAATGATACGGGGCATTGCCGACTATGCGGACTCCCACAAGAATGGGACATGGCAACCTTATGCAGCCGGGACAGCAGCAGCTTTCGCGAAAGAATTGCTTTTGACCGTCCAGCCTTCAAACATACAACAGATAGGTCCCGTAAAGAGTACGTAAGAAGGTTATACCTGTATTAAACAAACTGTTACCACGACAGCTGCCCATTAATCATGATCACACAAAGAACATTTTTCACTCCAACTTCATAGTTGTCGTTGAACTAATGTTATGTAATAGCCCCTATAGAGCCAATCTTCACTGTGCCATTTTCGCGAGACAAGGATTTTGTTGGCCGCAAGGATATATTAAAGAGTATCGATCAAGGATTCCTTCAGGGGAAGACCCTCCAACGGATGGCATTAGCTGGAATCGGCGGTATTGGGTAGGATATACTCGCCTCAGTTGATGTCGTTACTGACGTTGAATAGGAAATCTCAAATCGCTATTGAATACGCATATCGACTACACAAAAAATCGCCAGCAACATCGGTATTCTGGGTTCATGCCAATAATACTGCTCGTTTTCAACAAAGCTACCGGAATATCGCCAGCGCCGCGAAGATTCCAGGTATTGAAGACCCGAAAGCTGACGTTCTAAACCTGGTCTTTCAATGGCTAGGTAGTGATGAAAGTGGCAGTTGGCTTTTAATCCTAGATAACGCGGATGATACGGACTTATTTTTCAGCCCGTTTATATCTGCCACAGCTCAGACTTCGGCACCAAATATTGAATCGCCTTGTTTGTCAGGATATCTACCTCAGACCGGGACCGGATCAATTCTAGTAACATCTAGGGACGAGGGCACCGCGATACGTCTCACTGGTTCGAGGAAGCAAGTGCTCCGTGTCGAGATTATGTCAAAAGATGATACTAATGCATTGCTTCACAAAAAGTTACCTGACGATTCTTCAGATACGGCAGCAAAGGAACAGTTGATTATCGAACTTGGTTCCATTCCATTAGCGATCACTCAAGCTTCAGCTTACATCGCTATCCAAGGATCAAGGATAACGATTGCCAAGTACCTTCAATTACTTCGAAGTAATGATAATAAGCAGGTCCATCTTCTAAGCCGAAACGAAGCAGACCTTCGGAGAGATCCTGGAGTCCCAAACTCGGTAATCACAACATGGCAGATTTCTTTCTTAAAGATCAAAGAACGAAATGCTGCCGCTGCTGAGCTCCTATCACGTATGTGTTTTCTCGATCGACATGGGATTCCTGAGTTTCTGTTCTGTGAAGAAGATGACGAGCCGTCTCTGGGCTTTGAAGAGGCTGTGGGAATTTTGATTCAATTCTCATTCGTAACAGAAGTATCGGGAAAAAAGACGTTTACGATTCATCGACTGGTGCAGCTTGCAACTAGAATATGGTCCGAAACGTACGGAGAGGCTGAACGAATCCGAGAGGAGGTCCTAGATCTCGTTTGGCGTCATTATCCAAATGGGAAATACGAAAGCTGGAGTAGATGTGAAGTTCTGGAGCCGCATGCACAAATCGTTTTGGGTTCTACCTATAACTCACACAAATCTGAGCTTCAGAAAGCGAAGGTTTTGAACCAAAATGCTTGGTATAATATGACTCAAGGAAGGTACAAAATCTCAGAGGAAAAGGTTCAAAAAGCTATAAATCTCAGAAGGTCATATTTGAATCTCGATCATCTGAACCATCTAGAAAGTCTTTCTCTCCTGGCAACGATCTACATGTACCAGAGACGCTGGGATGAGGCAGAGCAGCTACAGGTGCAGATTATAGAGACAATGAAAAGAGTGTTTAAACCTGATCATCCGGACACGCTGACCAGCATGGGAAATCTGGCAGGGACCTATAGAGGCCAAAGGTGTTGGGATAAAGCAGAGAAGCTACTGGCGCAAGTTATAGAGACAAGGAAAAGAGTGCTCGAATCCGATCATCCAGACATGCTGACTACCATGTCCCATCTGGCAGTGATCTATATAGGCCAAGGGCGTTGGGATGAAGCAGAGAAGCTACTAGTGCAAGTGATGGAGACAAGGAAAAGAGTGCTCGAATCCGATCATCCAGACACGCTGATTATCATGTCTCATCTGGCATTGATCTATAGAAACCAAGAGCGTTGGGATGAAGCAGAGAAGCTACTGGTGCAAATGATGGAGACAAGGAAAAGAGTGCTCGAATCCGATCATCCAGACACGCTGACTATCATGGCAAATCTGGCAGGAATCTATACGAACCAAGGGCGTTGGGATGAAGCAGAGAAGCTACTGGTGCAAGTGATGGAGACAAGGAAAAGAGTGCTCGAATCCGATCATCCAGACACGCTGACTACCATGTCCAATCTGGCACAGACCTATTGGAGCCAGGGACGCTGTGCCGAAGCTATTGCGTTAATGCGAAGTACCGTTGACGTTCAGAAAAAGGTCATTGGGGAGGACCATCCTCAAACTGTAGTTTCAATTGAGTGGCTGAAGGTTATGTCTGGTCCATAACATCTTGATATACATAGAGGAGAAAGAACCCATAGCGTTGACTCAGGTAGCAACCATCAAGTTCAAACCCCATCTTATATGCCTCGACCAATTCGATCCAAGGCTTTCGACCTTTCCCAGCGCCGTTGCCAAACTCTTCAACAGCAAGATCTTACTTCCAACCAGCCTCACAGAACCCCATCACCACCTTCTACTGCACACTACAACGGTGTGAACACCATCTACCGTATGTATGTATGTAATAACACCCCTCTGGCGCTCCTCCACCCTCCCTTCACTCACCCATCCCTCCCCAACCCTAACTTCACGCTATACACAACAAAATCTCTACATCCAATACTTCTCTTCTCAATCCATCCACCTACCTTTCCCCGCGATGCCAGAACGCGATGCACTGGGGAACCCAAGCCCTCCCCGAAGTACTGGGTGCACACGCCGCTCGGCTCAGATGAAAGGAAATGAAATGGGACGTATGTGGTAGGTATGCACCAGAGCGTGGGATGGGATCCGAGCCCGCAGCGGGAGTGAAGGGGAGGGGACAGATTAGTAATGATGGAGAGAGAGAGAGAGGATAGGTAACGGTAAGGGGGAGGGGAGGGGAGGGGGATATATATCATGCATGATTATGAGAGTCGAGTTGGTATCCATATCATTAAAGCGCCACTGGGAATCAGAATTGCGTGCCATACTGCGTTGATTCCCATCGGCGGCGCGACTCTCACAAAGCAAATAGGCAGCGTCATGTATGTAGTTGAAACTTGGGCAGTCCGTGCAATGATGTGGATCCATGTACATGTTCCATGCACCCTATGTAGTATGTACCTACTGTATGTTGCAGCCGATCAAGCGGCGCGAATCTGGGGGGGGGGCTAACAGATGCAGCCAAGTATGTGCGAAGAATTGAAGAGAAAGGGGAAAAAGAAGGAGAATCGAATCTACACGCGCTCGCTCGCTCAACCGATGGTTATCACCGTGGGTGTTGCCTGATCCTCTCAGCCGTTCCACGACCTTTTGATCACTCAAGTCCCCATCGCCGCCTCATCCGCTCCGAATTCCATATTTTGCCCTCCCCTGCAATGAATCAAGGCTGCTTGAAGAGCGCACTAGTCGAGCAGAAAGTGCCGCGGTTATCCTTTTCCGGGACGGCGGCGACAGCATCGACAGTGATCATGTTCGTACTCGCTTTGGTGCTGAGACTCCAGAGAGTGATAGTGCTGGATTTCTCGATGCTAGCCATGTTATCTTGGCAGGACTCGTTCGCGAGACAATCTTGCTGGTAGTTGTCGAAGAAGATTTTTTATTTTTTCCCTTCATTTTAACGTGCTTATGCAGCCAAAGGCTATGAAGCACAGCATACTATCTACGTATATAGATACACATAGAGTCGTACTGACGATGTATGTAGTATGGAAAAGCTCTCTGCGTGAAACAGGCTCTTAGAGCTAAAAAACCACACCGTTGTTTATTCTAGTAGTCGTTGTAACCTGAATCCACTTTCCATATCCAGTCAGATGAGCTCAAGGAAATCCTGCTGCAAGCAGCCGACTCAAAATCCTAGACAGTATATCCCGTAGACCAGTTGTACATTGTGCAATCACACCGATAAAATGGACGACGAAGAGCTATGCCCGAGGTTGCGAGCTGGCCGTGCGAGTAACAGATCACGGGCTTCGCGTTATCGTGAACTGTCTATATGACCAAGTGATCACAACTCGAAATTGTGAAAGCTGATCACTTCGACGTGGGCTTTCGAATTGACTGTATGACCACCAAGCTGAGCGAGCTAGGTGAGCTTTGATCTATGTATGAGGAAGCTGATCACTTCGACGTGAGCTTCCGTTCGCTGTTTGGCCACATGATCATCTAGTCACGTGAACTTTTCGACTGAGTATGAGCTGTTACTGCTCTGTCGATGAAGTTGTTCAGCTCTTCTGACAAGCATAGCTTGAAGAAGGTTCGTAGCCAGCACCTCGTACAGGTAAATCTCGTTACCGGCCTGTCGAAGAAGAAATAGAGTCCAGCGCCGTAAGAAAGAGCTACATAATTGCCTCATGATGATCGATGATTTACTAAATGAACTTGCTCAGCTTTATGATGATTCTGATAAAGAGACTAACTTTCGAAGTAGGCTTACAATCACGGCAGATGAGACTCATGCATACAGAACTGAATGCTTAAGAGTACGAGTACTACATAAACAGTATGTGATGCTTCAGCCCCATGACTAGGCTAGTGCCTAGCTCCCCAAGCACCGTGATTCTCAACACTCTTCATGATTCTTTGAGACGGAAAGATCGATAGGTGCGAGTGCCTTACACTCCGAAAGGTGAAGGTCAAGTCTGAGCATCATTTTAGTATGGTGTGTGAACTCATTGGATAGAAGCAAGCCATCTACGAACCGAATAATCACTGGCAGTTATCAATATCAATCCTTCCGCAGCTTCCAGTCTTCCCATTCATACCCTGGTACGCGGCGACGGTCGCAACACACTATAACCCAGATAACAACCGCCTGAGCGATTACCATTGACAACATCAGTGCACCTGCCTTTAGAGAATTTGGCAGCCCGCATAATCTGATCGTGAAGATTACGAAGCCACCCCAGACGATTGCAACGCAGGATCCGAACATTAAAAAGATAAAGGATGCAGCCTCATGCACCTGGAGGCGAGGGGGGCCGGACGAGAAAAAGCCAATCCGATGGGGGATATGTAATGTACCTGACTGGATGCGGAACCCAGTGGTCGCAATTGCAACGTGAACAGGGTTGAGGCGATTGTCGACTATTTCACCAGCGAAAACTCCCTTGGCAATCGGGAGAATGTTAGTGATAAGGTTGTGAAGCATATTGAGTAGGGTTTTTTCGATTATGTGTCGCTTGACTGACTTGTTGATGGAAAAAAGTGGTTTTTGCGTGTATTTCCTTTGTTCAATGGGAGCGAAGCGAGTATGTGAATGCGAGTATGTGAATAAGGAAGATCGAAGGAGTTATATACTGGTACGCTAGGCTAAATACAGTATAGTAGGAACCATCTATGATATCCAGTTGTTCTAACAATGTTACCATTGTACCATTTGCGTCGAGTAAGGTATATATACGTCTTTACAATTTCTTGACGCTCTTTTCGACCCGAATCGACCTCACTTGCTGTTGAAGCAAAATGCGACCGCCCTTTACCCTTTGCTAATCCACTACCTGTACTGTATATATTATTCCAACATTTGCAACCACCCAGGGCAATTTCCCCAGGTGCCTGCCCCGGCTGCCCGTCCCTAAACTTTCAAAAGAACTCTGCAAACGGGGTCAATCTGGGAAGATGGGAGAGAAAAAAGGCGCCAAGAAATGCAAAGAGTTTTTTGCACATGCCAATAGGCTTAATCGGCCAGCTAATAACTGCTGCTGTAGTTAATTTTTTTTAAAGCGAAGAAGAAACGAGAAAGAAGATCGAAAACTACGGTACGTAAGAGCAAGATAATTAATAACTAGGCTAAGCTAAATCTATTTAACAGAACTCGGTATAATTACTGTGACAGGTCTAGGGCAAACCGCTGTCACGTGATAATGCCAAGCGGCTAGCGCCCTCATAGTGTGAATATTTGTTGATACTTCTTCTGGAGGAACTTCTTACCTCGGAAGTCTGCGGAAGATAAACATCTTGTCCACCACAGTACATTTTTCATTAGCTCCCCACTCTCCGTCTTACCCTGTCCTCTCAACTGCCTTGTATAGACAACCCTCAACATGTCGAAGAATGTCAAAATCATCTTTGGAGCTGCGACTTTGGGAAACATTGACAAATATACCAGCAGCAATCCCGAATCCAAGACCAATGATACTAAACAAGAAGTTCTGGATATCCTTACCAAGTACAACGTCAAAGACCTCGACACTGCCTACATCTATGTGAAACCCACTCCTAGTCCCGCTTAAGTGCAATCGTCGTACGGTTCTTGGCTGATGTGTAACAGGATGGAAGTGAAAAGGCCCTTGGGGCACTAGGGGCACCAGCAAAATTTGTTATCCATACCAAGGCTCCTGGCTTTACTCCCGGTGCGCTCAAGAAGGATTCCATACTGGCGGCCGCAAAGGAAAGCTTTGAGCGGCTAGGTACTGATAGCGTACGCATTCTCCTTTCGTGCATGCTTACTTTATCCATTTGGTTTTTGGATAAGTTTGAGTGACCGATGGCTCAATTTTCATGATTTCTGTCTCCGTAATTTAATATGATCTACGCCGACTTACAGGCCGAAACCTATTTCCTGCACTCACCGGATCCGGACACACCGATTGAGGAAACGATGGAAGCCATCCAGGAACTCTACAAGGCTGGCAAGTTCAAGCACGTGAGTACCATCAACCAGCGATCCACCCCGGGGCAAGGACGTGAGCATTAGGGCTGTATGCTGACGAACGGCAATTAGTTTGGACTCTCAAACTTCAAAGCAGAACAAGTTCAGAAGTTCCACGAATATGCCTCATCCAAGGAGTATGTATTACCGACTGTTTATCAGGGGAGCTACAACCCTGTTGGCCGCCATATCGAGAGAGATCTTTTCCCAGTCCTTCGGGAGCTCAAGATTTGCTTTTACGCCTACTCTCCCCTTGCTGGTGGGTTTTTAGTCAAATCCGCTGAGACTATCAAAAACGGTGGAACCGGAAGGTGGGATCCAACCTCTTTCGCAGGGCAGCTTTATCATAAACTCTATAACAAACCCTCGCTGGTCGAAGCTCTGTCGGAGTGGGAGGCCATTGCAACAGATTTCGGGGTGTCCAAGGCCGCACTAGCCTATAGATGGGTCGCGTATAATTCGGCGTTGAGCGGTGGCTATGGTGATGGTATGATCATTGGAGCAACCAAGCCGGAGCAACTGGATCAGACGCTTGAATCGATCGAAGCCGGGCCTCTGCCCGATGCTGCTGTGAGGAGAATTGACAAGGTATGGGAGATGGTCAAGGACGAGGCGCCCGTAGATAATTACCATGGTTGAGCAGAAGTAGTAGTTCATCGCATCATCTACAGACCGTAGATTAGTACGGAATAGGCACTACTGAATGCACTTTGTGTACCTATAACCATACACCTCAACCACTGACAACAAAATTGAACCCTCCTGTCTGGTCCAAGGCGTCGGTGCTGTTTCTAGTGGAGAGTAAAGGAAGGGGGGGGGGTCCATGTAACAACAATATGTCAAAGGTACTTTAATGTACTCTCCAGTCTTTCCTTGCAGTCAAGGTACTTTGGAAGTTCCGAGGCAGTGGACCGGCAAGTGGATCAAGCGTGGACGCAGGGATTCTTGCGCATATGGAGACTGTGGTCGGGTCACAACGTAGGCGGCCTGCTTTGAATGAGGCATGCACCCCGAGAATCAAATGTGATATCTAGAGCCTCATCAAACCCGACGATATCGTTCCAGGTACAGCAGCAATAGTGAGAGTCGTTAGATTGATTTCATGTAGAGACTGTGATTGTGATTTGGATTTGAATGGGCTAGCCTTTTAGCTCAGCACGAGGGGGAATTCTCTTTACTGGCGCTAGAAACTCCAAGTAGGGGGAACTGCCTAAGCACGGCGGAGCCAACAGGGGGAGGGAGAATTATGACCAGGGCATGAATTGTGATTTGTGAACCAACCGCTGCTGCTGCTGCTGCTACTCCTCACCTCTTCTTCTAACTGCTGCCAGTAGTTGTTCTTCAGTGTCATCTTTGATCTGCGGCTTCCTCGGATAGGTAGCTGTTCGATTTAAGCCCGCGGTGATAGCCTTCTACGAACCAATAGATTTCCTCCATCTCTCGTACCTTACCTCGTACCTGAACCCTCAGGACAAGACCGTGTAACGTGGGTGAAAGGTGCCATCGTTATGCAGCACAGCACTTACAAGGGATAGGGTTTCCTGACTCGAGGATATCCAAGGCTTTCTTTCTGCATTTCCGTCAAGCTCTACCGACATTATTGTCGCCTTTCCCACCGGGCGCCGTCGCAGAGTTACGGGCAGCCACTTACTGGCCAGGTAGCATCCGTTGCGAACCTGTACTGTGTACAGGTACCACGCCGCACACAGAGTTTTCGCGATAACGTCAGCATCAAGGCACAGTGGCAGGACAGGTCCACCTGTCTTCATCTCAGTCGGGGACACTCCTCTTTTCATCGACACGAAACCCATCGCAGTAGTCCTGGCCACAGCAGCTTCTTTGAAAACATACTATTAAAGGACTATGGCAAGACTGGAACAGAGGTTGAGCCTGGCTGTGAGGATTTGAGTGACACATATCTGGACCAACGAGGCGCAGGGACACTTCAAGCAGTTCTAATCGCTTCAGGGTTCCTTCTACACAGGGTGGGTTGGAATGGAAGTTTCTTCCCAGAACACGAATACAGTCGAATACACTTCGAAGGTTGTCAGAAATCATTCAATCGGATCCATCAATAACAGCTCCACTCCTGCAGGCCAAGAAAGGCGTTAGTATGTACTAAGCGAGGCCCATTTTTCCAGTGGCAGCGTTAGCCCCCCATTTGACTGTCACATTACGGTTCACCTTACGAAAGACGTGCAGAATATCCTTTCCCAAACTGGAGATAAGTGCTTGTATGCCAGCGCCAGGAAACAATATCGTATTGGGGGAAACTCTGTCGAGGCCTCACGGGCCGGCCTTCATGCGCAGCGGTACGTTGCATATGATTGTCCGGATCAATAACCTGGCATCGTTATCGATACGCTGTCCATCCTAGGGTTATGGCTTCGACGTTAGGCAAGCCGCCCTCTCAGCAACATCGCTTGTCGAGGTCGAACTCTATCTCTCCTTCTTCAATTATCACGGTACAGCGTGCCGCATCGCTAACGTCGCGCAATGGAACGCACCCACCTGTATCCGGACTGAGATCGCAGAGTCCCAACGAGTCGAACTCGAACCCACCGAACCTCTCGGTTCGGACCCTGTCTCCAGACTCTAAACGACGAGCCAGTGCGATCTACACCCGCCCGGACAGTGGAACTGGGGTTAGAGAAGGCGTCGGAAACCTCAATCGATGGTCACAATCAACAGTTTCGAGCAAGTCTTCTTCGACTCATAATAGTGGAAGCAGTTTCACAAGAAGACTATCCGGTTCTTTCAGCTCGTTTGGTGGTTTCACGGCGCCACAGGCTTCACCTCCGAATGGAAAATCTGTCACCAAAGCATATCCATCACCGAAGAACAGTCCGCAAAAGCTCCCAAAGCAATCGTCTCGAAACCCCCCACCACCAAGCCTTCCACCCATCGTTACTCTGTCATCCTTATCACAAGCTGTCGATGCTGCAGACTCGCCCTCGACTGTTGCAACAGCCACGCCCGCAACAGCTGAATTGCTCTCACCCTCCACATACTCGTCAAACGAGCCGGATTATTTTGGAGGAAGGTGGAAGGCTAGGTCACCAGTCAAGTCGCCTCAGAAACCGAACGCGGCATTGCAGCGTACAGCAACGGCAATATCCCCTCTCGCAAGCACCTCCCCTCCACGGCGTGTTGCGCAAGTGGGAAGTCCCGAAACTCGCCGACAGCCTACAACGACCGGTCACGCAACAGCCTTGTATTCGAAGCACAACCCATCTCGTGGCAGCCATTCGGATCGCTACCGAGGATCACGCAGTGGCCATTCACGCAATCGTGGGTCCGGCAGAGGAAGCGGAGGCACGGAAGAAGAAAGCTCTGGATCATCTGTTCGGAGCAGTCGAGACAAGGCACAAAGGCGTAAGACGCCTTCACAAAAGGCTATGCTATCGAAAGCCCTTCAGAAGGCGAACCATGCAGTTCTACTTGATAATGCCCAAAATTTTGAGGGAGCCATGACTGCGTACGGTGATGCTTGCGCTCTGCTGCAGCAAGTCATGGTCAGGAGTTCCGGTCCCGATGACCGGAGGAAGCTGGAGGCTGTTGTGAGTATAGCTGCTCAAGCGATATCATCAAGCAAGTGCTGACTTACTTAACAGCGCAATACCTACACCAACAGGATTATTGAGCTCCGAAACACCGATCTATCATATCAGAACGCTGATGGTAAGGCTTTACCTGATCGCCCAAGGGATCGATATTCGGCGGATCAAGAACTTTTCTTACCTATTACGGGGGACGATGAACACGATGATGAACCTGCCACAGGGCTCGTAACGTCTCGACATGATGGCCGTCCCTCTGTGCCAGCTCAGCGAAGTTCTCCATCACTGCCGAGATCGCAAATACCTCCCCGGCGACAATCTTTAAGACCCTCTGCTTTTGGTGAAGTAAACAAGCTTGCTCAAAAGCCCTCTAGGGTGCAAAGTCAGCATTCACAACCGCTGTGGGAGGAGTCCAAGCCGTCAGGTCACAATAGTGAGCCTTCTGTGAACCTCGAACCACCTGTGTTCAGGCAATATCTACCTCCGCCTCTCTCGCCAAGGCGCCCCCTATCGCCCGCTCCACTCACAACAAAGACAATGGAGAAGCCCGCAGAACCGGCGGTGCCCTCTGGACCTGGCTATGAACCTGGTCAACCCCACCATGCTCGACAAGACACCACCGAATCTACGTCATGGCTCGATACAATAGATGAATCAGGACGATCTTCATCCTCGTCTGTGCACTCCCGGACGTCATCCGTTGGTGTCCGAAGAAAGCGGATACGAGCTGCAAGTGGGGCAACGGAGGCTGAATTTGATGCTGCACTCGATGCAGCTGTGGAAGCGGCTTATGATGATGGATTTGAGCTCATGAGTGAAAAAGACGAGGAAGAGCAACTGATGCTGGACCCGAAATACCTCATGGGGGATCACGAGTGTGTATCTGACGCAAGAAGAAACGTTGAGATGGCCAAGGAACGAGTCCGTGAAGCTGAGCGCGAGGCAGCAATTGCTGCCGTCAAGGAACGGGAGAAACGACGACTAGAGGACGGCTTGGCTACAAGAGATAGCATTGACACAGACTATTGTGATGACGAAGCTGAGGAAGAGGAACGTATGCTGGAAGAGATGACAAAGGATTATATTATGGACGATTCGGAATATGATCTTCAATCCAAATCGGCCCTACCCAGGCAGTCAGATTCTAGCGGCTTCTCTGGGAGAACTTGGGCCAGTTCACTAGGCTCAAATCCTACAACAGCCGGAACCTCTCTCTCTACGGTTGCTGAAGCTCCAGGACTCCCGTCAATGGCTACCCAGTTGCAGAGTAAAACACTGCCGCCACCTTCGTTTCCTCCTCCTTCCGTCGCACTCCCGGCCCCTCCTCAGAACTCCGTTATTTCTCCTACGATGCAACTGTCAAACATCAGTGTGTCTAGACCAACAAGCCTAAGGTCCAGTTCAACCCCCGGTGTCCGAGATCGTCGATTGTCTGGGAGAGAGGTAAAGCAGTTGAAGATCGAAACAGACAGTAGACTACTGCCTACTTCCATATTGGCTGGGCCCAAGACCCAGCCATCATCTATGCCTTCCCCCCTGTCACCGAGGGAAGCTTTGACCGAGCCACCGAAATCCGCGTCTGCAACCACAGACTCACAGGAAATACTGCCAAGGCTTGCTTTCCAACCGAGCTTGACCACTCAAATCGATACTATCAAGGATTCGTCTCCGTTGCCCGGACCTAGTTTGGCAGACTTGACACCGAGCACTATTCCAACTACCCAAGCACTCAGCAAAGTAACATCAGCAGATAGTGAAGACAGTGTTGTCTCTATGCCAGACTCGCCGGTGCGCTTCACGAGGCCCACAACCAGCTCCGGAAATTTGAGGAAGAACTTCTCCTCTTCCAGCCTCAAGAAAATGCTTTCCGCTCCTGGTCTGGATTCTTCATTAGAATCTTCATCGAAGGCCCCTACGGCAGGAGCATCATCGAGCACGAAGCAGCGTAGGATACCACCTGTTGCGGTACCGAGTCTTCCGACACCTATTGGGCCCAATTTCACAATCGATGGACTACAAACAGGTGGTATCCATCTTTTTGAAAGCGAGATACACTCGCCCCATGGCCCTGGGACGCCAAACCCCCTAGCAACTAATGCTCCTTTGCCACTTGAACCTTGCCCCGAGTCAAGCCTTCTTCGGCCCTTCTGGTTTCTACGATGTATCTATCAGACCATTGCTCATCCCCGAGGGGGGTACATCTCGAATAGGCTTTTTGTCCCAAGGGATATATGGTTGGTGAAGAACGTCAAGTTAAAAAATGTTGAAGAGAAGATGTCGACGTGCGATTTTCTAACCTCGGCTCTGTTGAAGCTTGCAAAGGTGGATACGCTAGATGCCGGTGCTGTGCTTGAGGAAATGCAATTCTTCGAAAGCGTTATAGATCAAGCACAGATGAGCTTATCGAAAAAGCTTGGTAGTGAAGTGGGCCTCTTGGGTGTATCGTGGCTGTCGAAAGGCTCGAATACAGCAGAGGATACGATGTCTAATGCTGAAACTTTGACTTCGAAGAGCGGCAACACAGGCAGCAAGTATGGCCTGTCTTCATGGCGGAAACTGCGATCCAAGACCTCGACCGGCCCAGGATTCAACCCAGCGACTGTAGCAACCGTTTTTAAAGATGGCGTCAAAGAACCCCCAACGATGAGCTCCTTGCCAATGACGTCTTTATCGAATCCAAGGATCCCAAAGAGAGACGTCAGCCAAGTGAAATGTGCTGGTCCCAACGCAAATTACATGGGTGCGCTTGCGAGGTTGTGTGATGCTGTACAGATCCTTGGTAAGTGATTGGGCTCTTATACGACCTCGAAAAATGTGGCTAACCCCTTTCAAAGATCAAATCGCTCGTCAAGTTGAAGATCCTGGACTGAAACACACCTCGCCAACGCACGTCGGCCTCGAGCTCAGCGCCCGCCGCGCCGCCGATTTTTTCGGATTCTATATTTCCCGCTTCGTGATGACTGACGTCGGTATGATGCTAGATAAGTTTATCAAGAGAGGCAGCGAATGGGTTTTGTCGTAGGTAAACTTCTTGGAAACCTGCAAAAGACGAGGGACACACCACAGGTTTCCACACAAGGATAACAAAAAACACAGCGGCTGGAGACGCAAAATTCCGTCTTCTTTCAATTCGGGCTAAGCGAGGCTTGGGAGGAATTTATCTTTGATGTACGGATTTGATTTATGCATGGCATCTGGGCCAATGAGAGCGATACCCCCGCAACTGATATGCTTTATCCTGCCTGTTTATGATGGAACAATGGAGAAACATGTGTACAGCGTGAATGGGGTCAACTAAGAGGAAGAGAGCGTTTTTGATTTTTTTTGATTTTTTTGCTTTGCTGAGGGTTTTGTGCTGAGGTTGTTGTTGGCAGTCTTGTAGCTGTTGTTCGAGGGAGGGGCTATCAAAGTATCAAGATTATCGTTATTGTTTGCCCCCCTTGTGGTTTTTTTTTTTGGCGATAAGATTGGGTGTGCTGCATATATGTGACAAGCGTGGCCTTGAATTGGTATTTCGAAGGAGCGAGAGAGGTAAGAGAAGAGTAAGGAGTAAGTAATCTTGCCGCTTGGAGAGGTAATGGGATAGCGTCCTAACCCCATCCCCATCCCCATCGCCAACCCCCTGTCCTTCCCCCTAACAACTCACTCATCCACCGGGCCTCCATCCCCCAACACACACCCCCCTCTCCACTCCTCCGCCCCATCCAACGAGGTTTCTAGCCTCCCTAAACTTACAAAAGGCAAGTTGGCTACAATGTAGAACGGTAGGGGTTGGGATAGTCGAGGAGTGATGATCGGGCTTTTTAGGGGTGATTTTGAGGGTGTGATGCGTGATTGTTGATTGTTTCCTATTCCCGAGACCGTTGAGCTATCATCTAGCTATGTAGCTCGTTGCCCAAAACCCTACTGATCCCTACCGCCCCCTTTCGCTTCAACCGGGAAGCCCCATCCCCAGCAGAAACGCCGGCTCGTTGATGCTGTGGTGTTGATAGCTGGGAATGGGGTCAGTGACTCGAAGGCGGCTTTGTATCGGTATCTTGGCAATAGATACCTTAAGATGCCGATGGCGCCGGGGTCCATCATCATTGATAGTGGGGTCTGCATGGGGTAGTTGAGCCAGCGTTTTGCGAATGCGCGGAGGAGGTGGCCGTGGGAGATCTGGAGGTGTGGGTTTTGTTAGGGGAATTTGGTTGGAGTGGGGGGTGGGGGGACGAACGAGCATGATGTCGACGGGGTTTTCGCCATGCATGTATGGGGCTTGGATTTTGTGGACTTTTTCGATGAGGGCGTCGAGGCGGATGGTTACTTGTTGGGGTGTTCTGTTTTTCGTTAGTGGTTTTCTAGATTTCGGGGCGATGCTCGACGGACTCTCCATCTTCGCAGCCATCTCTCCAGATGTCCCATGGGGTTTCTTTGTTTAAACCCTGAGATTTTCTGCGTTCGCGGATTTCGTTGGTTAGAAGACCTTCGTATTTGCCATAGTCCCATTCCGCGAGCGCCTCGGTTGTGGATGCTTTTCCGCTTTCAATGAGGGATTCTTTCCCATCATCGTTGAAGAGAAGTTCGAAAGTTGATTGGGTGCGTTTGCGCGGGCTGATGAAGACGTGGGCGAGCTTTGTAGGGTCGATCAGTTTGTCAGGGCCGACGAGTATCTTTCCTGTGCTGAGGACTTGCTGGATGCCGTTTTCTGTGAGGTCTAGCTCTGTGTTGCCGGTGTAGCGGCCTTTTTTCGTCCATTCGGTTTCCCCTGCGTAAAGGTAAGTGAGGAGACTACGGCTTGCTTATGGTTTAGGTCACCGTGGCGAACGAGGTAGACTCGGGGGGTTCCGGCATCCTTGTTAGGCATCCTGTCTCGGTTTACAGGATATAGCGGCTTTGAGATTCGATCAGTGGTAGATGATTGTCACGGGGAGGTAATATCTCGAGGCCTGACGATGGAGAAGCAGCTCAAATTTTATTTTGTCCAGCTCCAGCCAAGATGGCCGTGATCCTCCACCTTGGTATTGTTCAGGTCATAAGACGCAAATCTTGAAAGTCTTCAAGCAGACCGTAAATGGGAACGAGGAGACGGTCAAAAAGAATGTAGAGATTCTATAGAGTAGGACAAGGCCAACTGGGAAAGATTGGCAATCTCGTGGACCTCTGGCCTCCGTCAGTACCACTGTAGTGATCGGTACAGCCAAAGAATATATAGAATAAGCGCTATAAAGATGCGTAACTCTATAGGAAGAATGAACGTCCGTGCTAGCACTAACCGATCTTCCGGCTCCTTTGGTACAGCTGGAGCAGTTTCTAAGATAAAGTATTCCGATTTACGGATGTACAGACTCTCCAGCTGTTGAATCTTGGATCCCCCTTGTCTCCTATTATGAAAGATGACACGATGGTAATAGAAACCGCTATAGACTGGCAAAGACAGCGATTATGAATTTGTTATTCCTGTATCTGTTGTCTGTAATACCTTGCTATGCTGACAATAGAGAAGATTTGATAATCTCAGCGTATCCAACAATCGTGGTCGCCGTATTATAGGCTTTATAGCCAACCAGGTCATGCGGCAGGGATGACGGCGCTAGTCTTAGAGAGTATCAGGCGATGGAGCTTCATTGTTGATGACATGAACTGGCTTACTGTAAGTTACAGTTACCGTACACTCCTGACAGACATCTTACTCAATGAAAGTCGCTTTCTTCATCTCTATCAAATCTATCAGCTTTTTCGATCGCTTTAAGTGACTTTGAAGCTCCTCAGTCGCGAGAACAACGTGGGTCAACGATTTCGAGCTATCGTACCCCTTGCGCGAACCTGCATTCTGTTCCAGTATCTCTCTGCATCCTGCATTGCATTGTCGCTGCGGAATCATATAACCGAAGGCTGGCTTCTTGCTTGCTCAAACGCCAACCAGATTTCAAAACATTCACCGGTGACGCGATAAGCTTGACTGCAACAGTGAAGGCCCGAAGCCGGCAGAAGGGTTGAACCCAACTAAAACTCATTCCCGACCATATGGCTTTCCGTCAGCCAACTTTCGCGCCTCCTGCGCGGCATTTATCTCCACTCCAACCAGAATGTCATACAGCAACAGCCGTACCTGTTCCACAGCAAAAAGCTTTTGAGGACTCGCAGGAATGGGTGTTGTTTCCCCAGGCTCAAGCTCGCTCTTCATCTCAAACCCAGACTACCTATACCGAAGACACACCGCGGACCGCTGGTCTATCGCGGTTGAGTGACTTCGGTTCTCTCAACACAGCTGCTAGGTCAAGGCAAGAGGACGAAGATAATGATGGCGCTATCGATGACGATGAGGAGCTGGACAGTCTAGATGATGGCTTGCAGGCTTTCCAGGAACCTTCAACTTATTGGAGCTCGCGGAATCTGGACGAAAGTAACTCAATATTGCCGACGCATGATGGCCTGGGTATCTTCCCAGCGTCAAGTACGCCTGTTCAAGAACAGATGTGGCGGTTTGAGCAATACAATCCACGTAAAAGAACAGCGGAGCACCACAGGAGAAGATCAAGTGTGCAGCGAAGGCTTGACGCCGTCACAAATGCTGACGGAGTGGAAATCGATAGAGAGAGAATGGAACGGATTGAAAAATGGAGGATGGAACAGTCAAGGGTTTTGTTGAACGAGATAGAAAAAGAGACTAGGAGAAACAGGGCAAGCCATGCAACTGAACGGACAGGATCTCTTGTGAATATAATCGGACAGGATGGGGTCATCAAAGATTCCGGTAGTCTAACCCCTACAGCTCATAAGCAAGGCACAATCGATACCCCAGCGGAAATTCCAGGGATAGAGGACAGTGAATCATTCTGGCAGCGTATAACTCGGCGGGTTATACGTGATCTGATGGGCATCGATGATGCAGTGCTCTCCGTTATCTTTGGCGAATCTCTCCCCGAAGACAGACCCTCCAAAAGAACATCATCCACACCACACCCAACTGCTCTTGACGCATCCCCGGTTACAGCGCATGGCGCCGGCTGGGAAGGCCGTCTCTTGGACCGTCTGGCTCGCGAATTAGGCATCCTCGTCCAACAACTCTCGGACCATCCCGGCGCCTTCAGCACAGCTCTCAACCCCGCCAAACTCGACTACGCCGGCATCCCCGTTAACACCCACTCAAACTCTCCAATCATCCCCAAAGATAGAACCATAATGCGAACAGACAACGTCACGGTCTCAGACCCCACTTCCTCCCATTACTTCACGCCTACCCTCCAAGACCACCAACATCGCCGCCCAACCTCCTCCTCCTCCTCTACGCATGCCGCCCTCTGGGGCATCGAAGAAGAATCCCCCGATTGCCCCTCAGCAGTTCAGGACCGCGAGTACTGGGAGCGCACCCCCGACCTCAAAACCATCTTCCGTTTCCTCCACACCCGTTTCACTTCTTCCCGCCTTTCATCGCCCACCGCAAAACCCACCACTATCGCCACTTCCAGCACCCCGGACTCCTTGCGGCGCGCTGCAATCATAAGACAGCATCACCCTTTGGTCTCGCGGGCGGTACCGCACGGGAGACGAAAAGATGCTGGTCACCATCATCAATACCCTCATCACCTTCGCAGCAGCAGCTCCGCGGCTGTGTCTTCAGCGCATTGGAGGAGGCCGGAGAGTAGTTGCGGGAGTACAAGCATAAGGAGGGCGAGGAGTGGGGGTTCGAGGAATTATTGGGATTTAGGGGATAGTATTGGGAGTGGGAGTCTCATGGCGAGTATGGGAGGGTGGGGAGAAGTATAAGCTAGGCCTCTTTCAAGGGAAGGAACTTCGCGTTCGGTGGTCAGCGGGGATAGGCGGTAATGGGAAAGGGGAATATAGGGTCTTGGTGGGGCTTGCAATGGGAATATAAGGGGCAATGAGCCTTACGATCTTACACAATATACGACATGTAACGAAGGCTACGGCGTCTGCATCGGGAATTGGAAGGGTATAAGGCGTGTGGGCATCAGCTAGTCTTATCTTTTTGACGAATACAACACTTGTGCCTCTCCACCATCAGCTTCATCTCTCTGCGGAACATACCTTCATCTCTTCTATTCTCCATCACAGTCTCATCCTCTCCCATCCGCAAGAACCACGATATGATCCCCACGAGCAGCTTAGTTTTCCAATTGGTACTGCTTCAGCTTCCTCCTTGTAAAGCGTAGAAAGCTAACGTCGTAAAATCACAAGTTACTCCCTCGATCTTGAGAGGGTTGTGGCCAAAGCCTTGAAGGATGTACACCGTAGGCAATTCTGGTTCAATTATCTGGGCCCTTCCGTGGCTAGCAGCACAACGGTAGATTCTCCGTTGAGATCAAGCGCGTCTTTTGCGACAGGACTTTTACATATTTTTGAAATCGCGGCAAGCGTCGCTGCGCTGCATGGTCCTACTTGGAACCCATTATCGGAGAGCTTGCATCGACTAGATTCTGCGTCTTTATCACTGACCGTGATGCTCGCATCGACGCCATGCTTCAGCAAGGGCCAAGCGATTGACGAAACGGTTCCGCAGTTCATCCCGCACATGGAGGTGTCTCCAGTAGATAAAGTGGTCCTTTGACCTTTTTCGAGGCTGGTTTTTAGACAAGCTGCTGTTTCTGGTTCGACGGTTAATATGCTTGATGTGGTTTCCCTGCTTTTGTAGTAGGAAACGACAGCCTGCGCGAGCGAGCCAACTCCGACGGGAGTGACGATGAGGGAGGGAGGTTTCCCCGTGAGCTGGAGGGTTTGTTGCTTGGTTTCAAGCATCAAGGTTGAGTAGCCGTGGACGATCCACTGGGCGCTTCAGTATTAGTAGAGTCCGTAACCAGTTGGCTCACCTGGGGGACTTCCTCGTAGCCAGGCCATGCGGTGTCTTGGATCAAGATTCCGCCAGAGTTTATGGAGTCTTGCTCAGATCTCTTCACAGCAGCGTCGTAGTCCCCGTCTACGACAATCACTCCAGCACCCTCTTGTCTGATCGACGCTTTCGTCTTCTCATCCATTACACCGGGCACATACACCTTTGCCCCAACCCCGAATATCCCCGCCATCCTCGCCACCGCCCTCCCATGATTTCCATCCGTAGCCGTATACAGCTCCAGACTCGCTCGACTCGCAGCGTCCTTCACCACGTCCAGCAGAGCTGTCAACGGCAGGTCCAGCCTGCAAGCCAGGGCACGGTAGGTTGCCCAAGACGCTCCGAGAATTTTGAATGCGGGGAGACCGGCACGACTGGACTCGTCTTTGAGCAGGACTTTTCCTACACCTAGCTCTTTGCTCACGGACGAGGGGAGTTGGTGAAGAGGGGTCTCGGTGAAGTTAAGGAGACTTTGGTGAAAGCGGAGGATCGCTGGATCAACGGTGTATGAGCACTTCCAGGAATGAGCTATTGGGTTGTGGTACATCCTTTACGTAGGAAGACAAGGACATCATTGAAAACCGGAATTAGGGAGCTCTGGTATAAGATGCGACGGATCGTCCCGACCCTTCTGTCGTCACTTTTGTCGTCACTTTTTTCGGATATCAAAATCTATTTGCTTTTGCATCGAGTCTCCCTGATCTGAGGCAACTCTGTCATAACCGCGTAGTCGATGGATAATAATAAAGAGGTCGGAAATTCTTTTGCATGTTGTGGTATATATCACCTTACTATCGATTCTATCACTCAACAAGCTTACCAAGCAATGCTTTTTGCCGGATATATCTTGACGTAATACTGACATTTTCTTTCTGTTGACGCTCAAGTTGATGCTCTGTAAGGTACATCTCTTATGTATAGTGCGCGCTTTTGTGCTTTACAGCGTGAATATCTGTACCCATCTACAAGATGGGTTCAACCCAGGAACATGGCATTCGCATTGCTATTGATGTAAGATACTTCGGTATTTGGAAAAGCTCGTCTCAAGATACTAATGTTGCTCTACAGCGGGGTGGTACGTTCACGGACTGTGTAGGCAATCCTGGGACTGGGAGAATGGAAGACGATATTATTATCAAGCTCCTATCTGAGGATCCGAATAATTACAATGATGCTCCTCTTGAAGGTATCCGACGCTTACTGTCAAAGTTCACAGACAGAGAAGTTCCCCGAGGAGAAGCTTTGGATACTTCGAAGATTGAAAGCATTCGTATGGGAACCACAGTTGCAACCAATGCACTATTAGAAAGAAAGGGTGAGAAGATTGCCATGGTTGTCACAGAAGGTTTCAAGGACTGTCTTGAGATTGGTAATCAATCTAGACCTAAGATCTTCGATTTAGCTATACGGAAACCCGAAGTGCTGTATCAGAAGGTGATTGAGATCGAGGAGAGAGTGACGCTCGAAGACTATGCGGAGGACCCTAAGAGACACACCACACATACTAAGCCGCGAGATGATTCTCCTACAGACGATGATCTTGTACGTGGTCTCTCGTCTGAAGCTGTGCGAATCCTCAAACGACCTTCGGAGGACAAAATCAAATCACAGCTACAGAGTCTCTTTGACGAGGGCTTTCGAAGTATTGCAGTCTGTCTAGTACATGGATACACCTTTCCTGATCATGAAGCTCTTGTTGGGCAGATAGCACACAAGATTGGCTTTGAACATGTGAGCTTAAGTCATGAACTAATGCCCATGATAAAGCTCGTTCCGCGAGCAACTTCGGCATGCGCAGACGCCTACTTAACCCCCGCTATCAAGAAGTACATTGCAGGTTTCCAAGCTGGTTTTGAGGGCGGATTAGGCACTGAGAGCGCTAAAAGAGAGAAAGGTACCAAAGGTGCCAGATGCGAGTTCATGCAGTCAGATGGCGGTCTAGTAGATGTCGATCAATTTTCTGGCTTGCGAGCTATTCTATCTGGTCCTGCAGGCGGAGTGGTAGGCTATGCTTTGACATCATATGACCCTCGAACCAAGACCCCAGTGATAGGATTTGACATGGGAGGTACAAGCACCGATGTGAGCCGATATGGCTCCGGAAGATATGAACATGTCTTTGAAACCACAACAGCAGGGGTGACCATCCAGTCACCACAGCTTGATATCAACACTGTTGCAGCAGGGGGCGGTTCTCGGCTCTTCTTCCGCAATGGTCTGTTTGTAGTGGGTCCTGAATCCGCTGGAGCACATCCGGGTCCAGCCTGTTATCGAAAAGGAGGGTCGCTCACTGTGACAGATGCGAACCTCTTCCTAGGTCGTCTATTGCCTGACTTTTTCCCAAAGATTTTTGGTAAGAACGAAGATCAAGGGCTTGATAAGGATGCTAGTGAGTGGCTATTCAAAGAGCTGACAGAGCAGATAAATAAGGAAGTCGCTGGCGATAATGAGGAGAAGAAAATGAGTACGGATGAGGTAGCGTATGGCTTTATCAAAATAGCAAATGAAACCATGACACGCCCTATTAGGTCATTAACTGAAGCAAAAGGTCATGATACTTCTCAGCACCGACTGGCCACGTTTGGAGGAGCTGGAGGTCAACACGCTGTCGCGATCGCGGAAAGTCTTGGTATAAAACAGATTTTAGTCCACCGCTATTCATCGGTGCTCTCCGCTTATGGAATGGCATTGGCCGATGTAGTGGACGAAAGTCAGGTACCTGAGTCTCAGACGTGGTCTGATGAAGGTAATGCGAAAAGTGAACTCAAAGAGAAGATGGAGGAGTTGAAGAAGAAATCGACTGCGAAGCTTCTGGATCAAGGCTTCTCGAAGGACAAAATCGTCTTTGAAGAATACCTGAATATGAGATACCGAGGTACAGAGTCAGCTCTAATGGTAGTAAAACCTGCAGAAGAAGAAGTCAAGAAAGAATTTGGTGGTGACGACTGGGCTTTTGGAAAAGCTTTCATTAAACAACATGAGCAAGAATTTGGGTTTACGCTGCCCGATCGTGATATAATTGTTGACGATGTTCGAGCTCGCGGTATTGGCAAGAGCTTTGAAGGGCTGGGAAAAACAGTAGACCAGCAGATGAAAGAGATCAATCCAAAGGATCTTGGACAGGGTAAGCGCTATTGTATGTCCAAGGTCTACTTTGAAGGTGGACGCCAGGACACCCCTATCTACAAACTTGAGGACTTAGATGTCGGCGATCGAATACAAGGGCCTGCCATTCTCGCAGACGGCACCCAGACTCTTGTGGTCACACCCGGAGCAACAGCGCTGGTCATTGAAACGCACGTAGTGATCAATATTGGAAAAAGCGAAAGCCAGGATATAAAGGTCAATGCTAGAGAGGTTGATCCAATTATGTTGAGTATCTTCGCTCATCGTTTCATGGCGATTGCGGAGCAAATGGGTCGAGCCTTACAAAAGACCAGTGTCAGTACCAACGTCAAAGAAAGGTTAGACTATTCATGTGCTCTGTTTGACTCGACAGGAGGGCTAGTCGCGAATGGTAGGTCTAGACAGCTAGTCATTGGAACATGGTTACTAACAGCATTGCAGCACCCCATCTCCCAGTACATCTAGGCAGTATGTCAACATGCGTTCGGACGCAAGCAGACATATGGAAGGGCAAGCTCAAACGTGGGGATGTTATTGTTTCCAACCATCCAGAGTTCGGCGGAACTCATCTTCCTGATATTACAGTCATCACGCCCGCCTTCAGTGGCGATGAGATAATTTTCTACGTTGCATCTCGAGCTCATCATGCAGATATTGGTGGGATTCTACCAGGCTCGATGCCCCCACACTCGCGCGAATTGTACCAAGAAGGAGCTGCCATTGAGTCAGAAAAGCTGGTTTCTGAGGGGAAATTCAATGAGAAGCGGATCACGGAGCTGCTATACGATGAGCCTGCGCAATATCCGGAATGCAGTGGTACGAGGTGTCTGGCCGATAACATCAACGATCTCAAAGCCCAAATTGCAGCAAACCAGAAAGGTATAAACCTCATCAGTACTCTGATCGAAGACTATGGCGAGGAAGTGGTGCAATTCTACATGATAAACATACAAGATAATGCCGAACTGAGCGTCAGAAACCTGCTTAAAGAAGTCAGCAAGCGATTTGAAGGCCAAGATTTACATGCTATCGACTACATGGACGACGGCAGTCCAATAGAGCTCAAGATCACAATTAATGCCGAGAAAGGGGAAGCAGTCTTCGACTTTGACGGCACAGGCCCGGAAGTCTATGGTAATTCCAACCCTTTCTTTGTAAAGAAATGCAACAGTTTTGAACAAGGACTCAGGCAACACCAACGCCCCAGAAGCCGTCACCTACTCGGCAATAATCTACTGCCTACGCTGCCTCATCTCCGAAGACATCCCCCTCAACCAAGGCTGCCTCAAACCTATCGACGTCCGCATCCCCAAGAATTCGTTCCTCTCCCCCTCCGACAAAGCAGCAGTCGTAGGCGGCAACGTCCTCACCGTAAGCTCCCCTCCACTCCCTTTCCTACCGCCCCATAGCCCTTCGTCCCCCCACGAACTCCCCCAAACTGACCCTCCGCCCTCCCTTCCACAGTCCCAACGCGTCACCGACGTCATCCTCCGCTCCTTCGCCGCCTGCGCTGCCTCCCAAGGCGACTGCAACAACCTCACCTTCGGCTTCGGCGGCAACCCATCCACCTCCGCCCAAGCCACAAAAGGCTTCGGCTACTACGAAACCATCGCCGGCGGTTCTGGCGCCGGCCCCTCCTGGGACGGCACCGACGGCGTGCACACCCACATGACCAACACGCGCATCACCGACGCCGAGGTCTTCGAGCGCCGCTACCCCGTGCTGCTGCGCGAGTTTGCGCTCAGGCGGGGCAGCGGCGGCGCGGGCTTGCACCCGGGCGGGGAGGGCGTGGTACGGGATATCGAGTTTCGCATCCCGGTGCAAGTGTCTATTCTGAGCGAACGTCGCGTTTTCCACCCGTATGGACTTGCGGGGGGTGAGGACGCGCAGTGTGGGCGTAATATCTGGGTGCGGAAGATTGCGAAGGGGGGGAGGGGAGGGGATCGGGAGGAGGTGGTGGAGAGGAGGGTTAATCTGGGGGGGAAGAATACGGCGGCGATGCAGGCCGGGGAGAGGATTGTGGTTATGACGCCTGGGGGTGGCGGGTGGGGGGCTGTGGGTGGGGAGCGGAAGGTTGTGGGGAGGGTGGATCCGGAGAGGGGGTGGCGGAAGGGGAGTTTGGCGAGTAGGATTGAGACGCAGGAGACGATTTGATTGCGGGGGGGTGCGATTTTAAGGGGGAGTGGGGAAGTTGTGGTGCGTCGCGGATTGAGAGCTTTGATCAACTACCTCGAAGTCCAAATCGATTCATCGTTTCTTCGACAGGCTTATACTCATTGACTCGGAATCAATTCAGCCCCAATTCTTCTTGGAACATGGCTTTTTTGTACTCGAAAACCTACCTAGCAGCATAAAATACACCAAAAAAGACGCGGAACACATGAGCATCAATCTGTTACCTCCGGATTTCCTCACCCTCGCGAGAGGGAAACCAGCCGCATCAAAGCATCAAAACTTTCACACACAATCATCCGCATCTCAATCACTCACAACTCATCATGCTCAGCCCCATCGTGATCACTATCCCCCACCGCCGTCTTCACCGCCTCCGCCGCCTCACTCGCCCCACTCATAACCTTCTGCGCCACCTTCGTGGCCGCCGGCGCCTGCTTGCCCATGGCATCCGCATCAGGCATTTCCGCTTCAGCCGTCTCGTTCTTGCCCTCCATCACATCGACCTTGTATTTGCCGTTTTCCTTGACGAAGGCGGCGAGATCCTCGATGGTGCGGGAGCCGCTGTAGACGATGGGCTCGGATTTGGCGCCGGCGGGGAAGAGCTTGATGGTTGGGAAGCCGGAGATTTCGTCGGGAACATCGTTGGCGGTGGCGTCGACTTTGGCAATGGTAACTTGGGAGGAGTGGCTGGGGGTGTACATGGCGGCGAGTTCTTCGTATTTGGGGGCAAGACTGGGGGAGTTGTTAGAAACCGGATTTTTAATGTGAGAAAAGGGAGGGGGAAACATACGCTTTGCAATGACCGCACCACGGGGCGTAGAACTCTACGAGAACATCTTTCTCGTTGTCAACGACGACTTCCTGGTAATTGTGGGCCACCACGACCTGAACATCGCCCTCTTGCTTCTCAGGAATGGGCTCGGACTTGATGCTTGGATCGACCTTGCCCGCAATGAAATCATCGACGAACTTGCCAATGTCCTTCGCCGTGAGCTTCTTGCTCTGGTCAAAGGGGAATTTCTGGTTCTTGACGGTCTCCTGGATCGCGAAGGCGGGCCATTTGTCGGCTTCGAGGTTGAGATTGGCCGCGTGGGCGCCAAAGGCTTTGGCATCGATGGTGGCGAAGCTGACAGCACCCTTGTGCTTTTCTGCGACAGGCTTGAGGGTCTCGGCTAGTTCAGCGCGCTCTTCGGGGGTTTCCGCGAATATGTAGGCCAGAGGAAGACCGGCCTAAAATTGGATTGTCAGTGCGGTCCGAAGTAAAGATATGTTGGAAATCTCACAGCCATGTAGCCAGCGTATGTTTCTGGACCAACTTCGCCAACAAGGGGTATGGCGGCGGTCTTCGTAAATTTTGTAATGGCCTTCTTGTCAAATTTGTCGGTAAAGGTGTTTTTGAGCTCGTCAAAGGTCTTGTACAAGACGATTGATGGTTGCTTGACACCTTCGGCCTCAGCCAAGGCGGCATCACTGGTTGCGCCGAAAAGGTAATCATCCCGTAGACTATCAGCAACTTCGCTGAAAGTGGTGTTTGATGTCTTGTCCTCGGCCCCAAAGTAGGCTACCAATACAACCTTGTCTGCTGTCTTGAAGTCCTCAAGGGTTTCTGACGTGAGTTCTGATACTGCGGGAAGTGCTTGTTTGGTCATGTAGGAAATGATTCTGGAACCCCTGTTAGCTAAATGCCATACGAACAATGCGCGAATCGAGACTTACGCAGGCGCCTTTCTTGGCCCCGAGTAGGGAGTTATGTTGTCAGGGCCTCGGAAGACCTTGACAGTCGGATAGCCCTCAACACCATAATCCTTACACAGATCTGCCTCTTCTGTGCAGTCAACTTTCACCAATGGAATGTCTTTCTCTTTCAGCGTTGTTGCAGCTTCTTCGTACTCTGGGGCCAATGCTTTGCAGTGGCCACACCACGGGGCAAAGAACTCTGCTAATACAAGGTCATGACTTGCAACAAATTCGGCGAACGTGTCCTTCTTCAGATCGTGGACATCAGACGCTGAAGTCACAGCAGCAGCAAGAAGCCCGAGGGCGACGCCCCTGAAATTGCGCATGGCTATAGATTGTATAGAGTTAGAGATCGGTTAGGACGGGCAATAATTGAGTAGCAGTTGTGGGAACCAAGTTTATATGAAGATAAAGCTTGGAGTTGAAGGAAGGGTGAAGATTGATAATTATTCTCGGATATGTTTTGGAGGACAAGTTGCTTCTTGGGATTCCTGTCACGTGACTACGGCTCGCATTTTGCCCCCTCACTAATAGTGATCCTATTCATGGACAGTCTCAATTACTGACAGCTGGCTTCATCGCAGCAACACTATGGTGGTTGTATGACCTAAGGTAATATTCCAAGTGACCTTCGCCCGTGAAGTCGAAGAAAGTATCCTATACAGCGTCTGTTTGTCTATTATACCTGGCACTAATCTATCATTATCAAAGTGCATCTTACGAGTGGGTATAAAGTGTTCCTTAATCGTCCCTCGGAATGACAATTTCAACTTCTTCGAGTTTGTAAGAAGAACGGTCGTCTGAGCAGAAGTCGTGATCGATATTGCATTGCTTCTCGGGTGGGTATGGTCTCTATAGTATCTCACTATGGCATCTCACTCATCGTAAAATCACAATAAGAGGACTGGAGTACTACGCTACACATTTTCCTCTCTTCCTGCAACCCGTCGACTTTTCCTGGCAACATCTTCTAACATACTACTGAGGCCCCCCTTTCCCCGATACAAAGAATCTGGTCAAACCAGGGATTGCAAAGTTTGGCCGCTGATAAATATATTGAATAGGAAAAAAGATTAGAATATCAGTCTTGAGGGTCTCTACCCCTACCAAGGCGAACAAAGAAACCGAGTCAAACCAAGCTCGCTGTACAGCTCCGCAAGACCTACGTTTAGTGATATATGAGAAAAATCATAGAGACTATTTCCCGCACAGTCATATAATGAGTAATCCTCGATGTAACCTTTTGTGTAATCTTCTTTACACTCGTATTTTTTTACCTTCTATATTGAGTAGGATATAATAGCTTATTTCCTGAACTAAACAACAAACACTCATTCCTGCTCTCTTTAAATTCTTTAATAAAATATAAGGCAAGATCTTCCGGACTGCCATCAACGAACTCGTAACATGTGCATGACTCTTCAGGAGACGAAAAGAAATCATACAAGCTTCTTAAGAACGCCCGTAGAAGCCCGAATGTGCGGTTTTTGTCTTCAATGCACCGCTCGATGCCAGTACGAGGTCGTCATACCAATGTACCGAACGAAAGCAGAATCACTAGAGTCCAAAGAGTCTCTGTCATCTTTGCTCACTCAACGGTTTCGCTGTAGTAACGATACTGGTATCCCCACTTGACCGTAATGTAGTGAAGCTGTTCCACTTTCACCTCGTACGAGGGGACGTACAAAGTCTGACGAGATAGCGATGGTGCAGATGGACTTTTGACCAATTCCCTTAATCGAAGAGACATTTCAGATGGTCATCAGGCACTTGGATTGGCGCCTGCAGTATTCTGCACCACCAGTCTGAGTTTTTGTGCGACGTCGGTCAAAAGAGTAGGATATTGGAATGGAGGTTTGAGATGTCCATAGAGATGTCCATATTTAGGTCCCGCAACTCTCGTGCATGTTATAGATTCAAGTGGTTTTCGCTTCAGCCTGCACTCATGAGTACAAAACGACGAGCTAAAAACAAAAAATTGCTGTGAGCAAGGATCGAACTTGCGCGGATATTCCATCTGTTGTTTTATCTTAAGACAGACGCCTTAACCACTCGGCCATCACAGCATTTAAAATATCGTTGGTTGTATAATGTTATATAATCAGATTGATATCCACAGAGAAACAGAAACAAAAGTTCCCAAGTCATTGTAAGTATTTGTGGCAAAATATTTGATCCGACCACTAGATCTACTGTACAACGTTGATCGTTGGAAAAAGTCATCGCGGGTCCACCCGCTTACATACGTAAATACCTGATTTTGTAAGAAAGTGTAGCAGACAGCGAAGTAAATATCTTCATGTATAATGATTTATCTCGATAATGAACTCCTCTCAAACGACCTTGTGGTGTACTAATGGTTATGAATCTGGGAGATCCTAAACACCCCCCATCGGATTCTGCAAAGTATGCTTCTACATAATAACAAACCTCACAAACATTCATCGAGACACAACAGCGTGGTTGGAATCTGATATTTTCTTTCAACATGTCGTGCACGTTGAGAACATGTGCGACAATGAACAATTTCCTTCGCTTTGTGATAGTGGTTACGGTCTAAGCAGGGTTGGCATGTGCAATGAGGTCAACAAGAGAGGAGAGTTGTGCCCGGATAGAACAAGTGGGAGACAGGAGTAAAGGACCCAATGTATTCCAGCTCCAGAGTACGCTAACTGCCACAACTTTGTATGGATCCAACTTAGGATCAGGATCTCTTCGTATGACATGGCTTTTTGCGAAGCATAGCGGCCCTCTGAGCTTTGCAACCTCAAGCGTTAGATGCTCCAGCATCCAGAGCCACGCGAGCAGGTAGCTGAGTATCTTCTTCCCAGATGTACTCCGAGTCGTAAAATTTCCCCAGTCTGTATCGTTGCTGCTTTCCCCTGCCCGATTTCGTATCCCGTACTTTCCGGGTACCATATTTGACTTCTGCTGCCACACAAGCAGCATGATCTCCCTGCGTTGCTCTCTTCAATTTTGCTGCGAAATCGTGGTCCAAGGCACCGGTAACGGAAACTTCCAAAATATTGTACACCGTTGCCAAGGGCTCCAGGACGTTCTGGAAAAACCCTCGTTCGCGTTTTGGTCGCCGGTAACTCAAATGATTCTCGTCGTAGTTGATATCCAACTGCCGCAAAGCATGATCTTGACCTAGGTGTCCTGCAACAATTTTCAAACTTTCCGCTGCCTTCCGATACGATAGACGAGCGCTGTCGATCGAGACCGTAAGTACTTGGACGTTCAGCTCGCAGCGCTTGATCAGTTGCAAATAATGAGGTGCAAGGTCTGACATGTTGTCGATCATCTCATAATGCTCGTTCTTGATCTTATAAAGATAATAGCCAGGTCGAGGGTCACGGTGGGTTATTTTTCGGCGGATGCCGATGTTGAAGCTGAAAGTATTGCCGCCATAGAGTGCTCTTGCCGCCGTCTCGTGAACTTCTCTGTTCACATGCAGCAGAGCGATCGCAAGCTCAGATGAGACGCTATAATTGTGAAGACTTCTGTCTATTTGCGATTGAGGTATCTGGCTAATGCAGATATGAGAGCATCTGGTCCCACCGGCCCCACGAGTCTCGCATTCGCATGTCGCTCTCCAAACTACTGCGGTGACGGTTGCACGGCGGAGGATAGGCCGCGGAGCGGTTAGACAAAGCCCAAAGATCATATCTAGGATCTCTTGCGGAAGGCCAAGGAGGGAAAGGCGGCTGTCTGCCATACTGAGATAATGCCGACCTGGATACTTGTTATTAAAGGTGTGATGAGAAACCAAACCAAGGTACCTGGTTCTTTTTCAGCAATGAATCAACCAGGTAGACAGGCGCTTGAACATGAGATCTGAGTCTTTAACTGAATTGTCAACACAGCTAATAAGTGAATTCTCACACGAACCCGGAGTGAATGTCAACGTTTGCCGTGAACATAATTTGGTGACTTGAGTGATTATTCATGTGTTTAGCAAGGTCAACACATCAAATGGATACAATGAAGTGAGATATAGAACCACCTTAACGGAATTTTCGAGTCTGCCATGTGGTCTCTTAGGCAGCCTGGTACACGACTTGTCATTGTGAAAGATTACACTCTTATTATTTTCTCTTCATGCCGTAAGATTATCGCCCTGAAGGTCGTTCATTAAACATGAAGGGTGCTAGAGTGGTGCATCACAAGTACACGTCGAAAAAATGCGGAAGTCGTGAGTATTTCAATTCGCACATGCATCTGGAAGCTTTGGAAGTCAGAAGCTATAGACCAAGGGCGTAAATTTCGTAAGCAAGCAGGAGCCACTCGAGCAAGGGCGTGGGCGATTTGCTAAAAGATCGAAACGCCGGTGATTGGTATCCAATAGTACTGGTGTTGCTATTTGCCTGAGGAAACAGTTTCTGAGCCGCCTACTTTTTTAGGATCACCTCCGGCCTGGAGACCGCTCCTATCCAAGATCCACCATGTTCGCCACTCGAATTTTTTAGTCACTCAACTACCAAGTTCTACCCGCACTATCAGTGCTTTTCCTGTCCTTGTTTCGTACAGTCCTAGCTGATTCTCTATCCTCAAGCAAATCTCCTTAATCTCTGCGCCGACCCTTGCTTCTCCTTCAACTAGATCCTTCTCCTTCAAACATCTCCATTGCTCATCCGAGGATACCCGTACAAAGACGTTGAGCTTGTCTCTTTGCAGAGTTTCACGTAGTCTTTGCTCTACTTCTCTAACCACGGCCGGTTGGCGCCAAAACTCAATGGTCTGTTCCTCGCCCCGAAGGCGAACCATAGAAAGATTTTCGCTAGTAGGGAAGCCGACAAGAATTTCACCATCGAAAGAATCATGCTTGCTTTGAGCGTCTTTCGAATCTATGCTCGCGATCGTAGGAGGAATGAGGTCGGACATATTGGAGGGAACTAGTATGAGAGTGCTTTGCGATACTCCCGAAAGAGCATTAACGTGAAGGTGGGGTGTGATGTGCGTTCTGATCAGGTCGGATATGATGGCCGTGCGGGCTGCGCTTTGGTGTTGAGAGTAGGATGACAAAGATGGCAATGAAGAAGCGGCGTCGGTGAGGCTTTCGGAATAAGAAGGTAGTCCATCAGAAGAGGAAGGCTTCATGGCGAAGACAAGGCACGGCTCTGGAATGTCTTGGTGAAATGGTCTGGAGGCAATAGAATCAAAGGGACTGTTTAGGCACTTCTCCTTCTATATCCCAGGCCAACAAGAAGGCTGTGCATCAAATATGAAGAGGGACAGCCAGGTGAATAAAAAGATAGGATTCATATGATGGAGGAATATGCCTCATCACATTTGATGGATGGTCTGACAAAGGGCCATCTATCCCTCAGCTTAGCTGAGCCGCTGCGGCTCAGGGTACGGCATGTCTGCGGAAGAGTCTCACTTAACGCGCTGTGATCCTTTAGGAGCAAGTTTTTTTACTCTCCTCTTGGACTTCAGGGCTGTATGTATCTCGAAGATTTTAGCCCTGCATAGCCGCAAAATGCGGTCCCTTTACGGTTATCAGATTGCAATCGACACTTAGAAGAAGAGGGCGATGACTGCGTATGTGGAGAGGAATGTCGTGCAGTTTCGACACTAGGGAGGGCTATCGCTAAGGCTGACTCGCCTACTTTCAGACCTCATTCCTCTCACACAACTGCTTCACCTGTACCATGCTGGTCTTGGGATTGGTCCCTTGTCCATTCACTCTCAGGAGATGGATTCCTTACTTGGCAGGATGAGGCTTTTTGCGCAGCCTGTAAATACTAGGAACTAATATATAATGCATCTCCTTCTTCTGTCAAACAGCACGTCGACCAAAATCTCGATTCTTCCTATTCTTCTTACTCAAGCCTGTCGCTAGTAGTCTCCCACCTGCTATACAACTGTTCAAGTTTAGCTTTTCTTTTCGTGGATTCTTCCATCATCCTTGGCATCCTTCTTAGCCTTGCAGACACCGTCGAACGCTGCCACTTCGTGCATCTAATCTCTGAAACCCAAGGAAAGGCCAACAATTACTACTCTCCAAATGTGGTATCAAGTCTCCGACGCCAATTCATACCTCGTCATTACTGGCGGTGGCATTGACGATGTGAAAATAGTAAAGAAAGCCTGGGTGTATCCATGGCAAAAGTGCAACAGAATCTCGATCAGTCCTTTCGACTTCGAGATTACTCTACAGGCCATGACAATCGAAAAGCTTCAGTTCCAGCTGCCAGCTGTGTTCACCATTGGCCCAGAAGACGACTCAAAGGCACTCGAGAAATATGCGAAGATCTTGACTGGACGTGAGAAAGACGACGCAAGCCGCCACGCAACGCCCACAGGCCGTAATCATGTTCAGGACATTGTCAAAGGCATTATCGAGGGCGAGACCCGTGTCATTGTTTCCGGGATGACTATGGAGGAGATCTTCAAGGAACGTCAGGTCTTCAAAACGAAGGTGATCGAGAACGTTCAGAGCGAGCTTAATCAATTCGGTCTGAGAATGTAAGCTAAGACGGGGGCTTGACAAAAACGAGAGCTGATGCGATACCAGTTATAATGCAAACGTGAAAGAGCTCCAAGATACCCAGGGAAGCGAATATTTCAAATTCCTCAGCCGCAAAGCCCACGAGGGAGCCTCCAACCAAGCAAAAGTCGATGTCGCCAATGCCCGCATGATAGGGGAGACTGGGGAGGCCGAGAAACGCGGTGAAACGAGGCAGAAGATTAGCAAGATCGATGCCCAGACCGCGGTCCTTGAAACGCAGCGGAAAAGCGAAAAGGCTTTTGCTGATGCTGAGCTCACGAACACACAGACGAAGCTTAACATGGGGATTAACCTAGCCAATATAGAAGCCAGTCGCCAAGCTGAGGCCAAAGATGCTGAATTACAGCGAGAGGTGGAAATCAAGCGTGCAGAGATGGAGTTGGAAAAACGTAGAGCTACGGAGGTCGTCCACGCCAAGATTGAGCGGGAATCCGCGCAGGAGAAAGCCGATGCCAGATTATACGCCGATACCAAGGGCGCAGATGGTCTTTTGTACAAGCAGAAGCTAGAAGTTGAAGCTTCCTACTATCGTGCCACCAAAGAAGCCGAAGCGGCATTCTTCACGAAGCGAAAAGAAGCCGAGGGATTGACGGCAATGGCCGAAGCTTATGGACAGATGGCCGATGTTCTGGGCGGTCCTTCAGGGTATGCTGATCCATCGCCACTCATTCACCAAGCCTCCACTAACGTCCGCAGACTCATGCAATACCTCATGCTCCAAAACAACACCTACGAGAAACTCGCCAAAGCCAACGCCACCGCAATCAACGGCCTCCAGCCCAAGATCACCGTCTGGAACACTGGTGAGGGCGCCTCAAGCGATTCAACAGCACCGATTCGCAACCTTTTGCAGAGCCTGCCACCATTGCTATCGACAATCAACGAGCAAACCGGCATTGCTCCGCCGAGCTGGTTGGCACAGATGCCCGCGGCGAACCAAACACCGGCTCCAAGCCAAGCTTTGACGTCGTCTGCAAAACCGAAGACTAATGGAGTGTATGTCAATGGTGACGCCCATGGGTCTAAATGAATGCTCAAAACCCCTATAGCAGATGCGAAGTGTGAGTAGAAAGTATTGACGAGACGTGACAATGATGGTGGCCAGCTTGCTATTTTATGATGCCTCAAGGTGGTGTATGGAGTATTAATATGGGTACACCAGGTTGTTGTATATTATAACTTCTAACTCTAGAGCTATATGCCAATTTTCCATCTTTCTTTCTCAGCTGCTTCCCCCGCAGTCTATCAGCGTAGAATACAAGGAATTTTCATTCATACTAACCATCCTATGGACGGTTGGAAAAGCACCCTCAAGATGGGGTAATTTCGCAACGTTGCCAAGAACCGGAACGGAGAGATGCTATTCGAAAGAACTCAAGGCATACGCTCGTGCTTCGTCTACCTCAGTGCAATATAGTATATCACCATAAGAACGCGAGATCCCGTACAGTAAACGCACCTCCTATCGCCATCTTGAAACGGCAAACATTTTCCTCAGCGCAGCAGATTTTTGGGAACAACCTCTCTTTTCCTCTTGCGGTTCCCGCGCCATCCGCGCCATCCGCGTCGTCCTGAGTGTCTTTTCTCATATCGGTTCGTGTACCTACCTTCGGCAAGCACCATGTCCGATTTCTTGGTCGAGGGTGCTGCTACACGCTATTTTTCATAGCTAGGAAGTGTGGCGAAGAGTAGTTCTCATTGCTCGAAAGTGGGAATTCGAACTGATATCTTTGATTGGGCATAACTGACAGTAAAGTGCATAGAGGAGGTAAGAAACGATCAAGCTTATTACGTTCTATTGGCTTTAGTTGTTTAAGATTTGATTTGATTTGGGGGCTGATCCAGCGTTGGTTTGAGTTTGAAGATCTTTTTGGGGAAGGGATTGAGGATGATATGGTAGGGGGTGTGCAAGGTGCACTTGTCTTAGATTTGGGTTTGTAGCTAAAGGCTTTTAATTGGGGCATCACGTTATACATATACCGAGAACGAACTTCCTCATATAGATTGTCACGCCACAAGTTTCACTAATTTTGTGCAACATGTAGAAGGATGGGTCTGATGGAGAATTTTGGAGATACGGGAGACAAGAGGGTCATTCTTGTTTTGAGGAGTGTCCGGCACTGCATGTCTAAAATCATGGTCTATTGGTGATGATTAAGGTTCGGAGGAGATAATTATATAGCTAAGAGAGGCGAAGGTGGTTGGTATGAAAGGTTGACTGTATAGACAGTGAAAGAAAGAATCTGGTACAGAGAAGTGTCCAGGCATCCGTGGATGTCATCCTGCCATGTCGATATGGACTTATGGTGATCCAGCTCAGATTTTCTTTGCCGTTGGACTGAAGCGTTCATAAAGTTCGTTGCGTGGGTTCTTGATTGCGGCATGGCGAGTTTACTTTTTTCAACTTTACAGATACCACTAGATCGGTGTATGACATGGCGCCCCTCATTCTCCGTAACGATCACCACAGCGCCCCCAGACCGTTCAAAGGCGTGATCAGATCAAGTCCCTAAAAGCGTACCGACGAGATTCAGCCCAGCGCTGGCAACATCGACTCCAGTCTTCAAAGGGTCCTTGCCGGCTTCTTGCCTGATAATGGTTATGATGTCCTTGGGGTCAGGAAGCACAGGTTTCGGTATCGAGACTTCAAAGGGGTCCTCTGCCTCGTCGGGCTCGTTTGGAGGACTGGCAGCCTTCCCTTGCTTTGAACGGAGGCGGCAAATGTCAGTTGGCATTTCGTAGGGAGGTGGATCGACTGAAAATTCAGGGTTGAAGTTTTTAGGGAACCTAGCACCGCGAGATTCGAGATAGTGAATTATTCTCAAGTGGTTGGCTTTCATTGCTGAGCAAATCGGAGTGTGCATTTGGTAGTCGAGCGTGGAGATGGTGGCGCCTTTGCTGACTAGTTCTTGGACGATAGCGAGTTGACCGGACGCTGCGGCACAATGAAGAGATGTCCGTCCACTGGTGTCTACGGCTGATATTTCAGTGGTCTTGTTGGCCAGTAGCAAGTGTGCGTTATTTCGATGTCCATTCGTCGATGCGACATGGAGCGAAGTTTCCTGATTGTTGTTTCGCTTGTTGCGATCCATTCCTCGTGATAAAAGGAACCGTATTATAAAGGCAGACCCTGTCTTCGCAGCGCTGTGCAGCAGCGTGTTGCCATCTGGGTCGATGCCTTGAGTATCGGCGCCATTATCTACAAGTATTCGTGCTAAATTTTCGTCGCCATTCACCATAGCAGCGTACAGCGCAGTCCAGCCGTCTGAGTCTTTGGTATCTATGTTTACCCCAAAGCTCAGAAGAACGTTAGCAAGAGCCTCGTTCTTAGCCATCACAGCACGTATCAGCGCTGTGCAACCATTTCTGTCCCGAGCTTCGATATCGGCGCCCATGTTGGCCAGGAGCGCCATCGTGGTCGCATCAAGATTCGCTGCGGCTAAAAAGAATGCTGTGAAGCCACGCTTATCTCTCACCTCGAAATCCGCCTGGGTTGAAGCCAAGATCTTTGTGACCTCGTACTGTTGCTTTGCCACGGCGTGCATCAACGCTGTCTGCCCTGTAAGATTCCGTAGGTCAAGACGAGTGCCATGCTGAATTAGCAGTTGTGCGGTCTCGTGATCACCCTTGCCGGCCGCCACATGCAGCGCGGTAGCCTCCTTCCCATTAATTGCATTGATGTCGGCACCGTTCTCTAGCAAAAGCTTCACATGGTTGGATCTTCCTATTGAGGCTGCCACATGCAACGGAGAGGCACCTGCGCAATCGCAGGCGTTCACGTCAGCGGCACCTTGTCTAATCAGTAGCTTTAAGATCGAATCATTCTCCTTTTCCATCGCGTAGTGCAATGGCGTAGACCATTGGTCAAATGGACCTGTGGACTGGGTCATCATTGCATCTGCTACTTTGTCTCTTGCTACCCTCCCAGTAAAGTCTGGGCCATAGTTAAGCAACAGTTGGACCATGGGAATGTCGTTTTTCACAATTGATTTGTCTAACACTGTCATCCATAATGGCCGCCCAAAAGCTCGAGTGCAGTAGTCGGGACTCAATCCGGAATCGAGACATTTCTTGACCTTTGCAGTGTTTCCAGTAGACCACGCGTTGTAGAGATCTTCAGGACTATACTTCATGGTCAGTGTTGGCTATGAGGTAGCACCAGAAAGCATTGAAAAGACATCAATCAAGGCTCGATGGAAAGTGTAAGAAGGCCAATTGAATTTCTTTTCAAGGCCGCTTGATGACTTCGCCATGCACTTATTGACGCACGCTTCGGGCGCAGGCTGTTGCCTACAACCCTCAGGTATGTTCTGCGCCACAACGACGGTTCGGAAGGGTGAGGCATCAAACATGGCCCATTTTAATATTGGGCTGTGTACGAAGCATCGTAGTTGTTCGCAAGGACCCTACCGGACCTGATAGGCAATCTTCTGGTGCTCCGCCCCATAGGGCTGAGATAAAGCTACTCTAATACTCTCTATCAAACACCTCAAAGCAACCTCCTGCTTATCCTCCCACCCTCCCACGCCTCCTAAACAACTCAATACATACTGCTAATCTAACTGTAGCTCGTCTTCTAATAATCAAAAATACGAGCCAAGTAGATGCTGGCGTGTTGTTACGGAAAGCCAAGATATAATACAATAATGTCGAGCAGAAGGTATTCATCCAGAATTACAAGCGGACCTCTCAATGATTTCGGCAATTCTGATTATATTGGTTCATCATGATCATGGTTACAATAATACGAGTATCACATCGCTAGCTGACCAACCTCCTATGCTAGATAAACCGGTGTTTCTTAATGTATCGTGTCTCCTGTCTTTTTCGATTGCCCTCCAAATTACAGAGAAGAACTCGACGCGCGAGGACCGTGACAATGCTCTTCCTCTTAAGTCTCATGTGCATCTTGATTGCGCCTCTCTACGTGATCTATAAACCTCCCACTTTTCTGGTACAGTATTTTCAGCGTCGGTGGCCAGATGTCCTCTGGCGCATATCTACGTCTACGAAGGTCATCGCGCTTACAATCGACGATGGGCCATCCGAGTACACCAACGAGATCATGCAGATCCTTCACACAAACGGTGCAACCGCGACATTTTTTATTATCGGATCGCAAGTCGCAGGACACGAGGCGACGTTGCAAGATCTCATACGCAACGGAAACGAGCTGGGGAATCATGCAATGCACGATGAGCCCTCACGAACCTTGAGCGATACCACTCTAGTCGACCAGATCCAGTCCGTCGAAGAAATGATTCACAAGGCATACGCTGCCGTTGACACGAAGTCTCCTCCCAAGTACTTCCGACCAGGCTCCGGCTTCTTCAGTGAAAGGATGCGCAAGATGCTGGGCAGGTTAGGCTACCGGCTGGTCCTTGGTAGCATTTATCCACACGATCCCCAGATCCCCTTCTGGCGTATCAACGCGAGTCATATACTGAGCATGTTGCGGCCCGGAGGTATCATTATCTGCCACGACAGGAGGAGCTGGACAGCTCCCATGCTACGAAAGCTGCTCCCCGAGATTCGGCGCAATGGCTATCAAGTAGTTACTGTCACCGAGTTGCTGAAGGGAGCAGGGACGGGACGTGGCTAAAGGTGTTGAAACGGGAGTTATGCTCGGACCTATCGAGGTCACATGACGCACTGTATTTAACCGAAGCTTCGAACCTTCATAGAACTTCACTCAAACATACATTCTTCATATGCTGCAAACCTTCATAATTCAACAAAAGGCATGCCATTATTTGCTCAGGATCGTTAGAAGACGTTTGGTCAATGCCGCGGGCTATAAACTGGATATATCCAGTACATCCTGCAAGGGCTTTGTGATCGGACGAACATGATAACAGAAATTTGTAAAGCATATGAAAGATACTTGGGCGGATGACGGCACTCGCCTCGGAGTGCTGTTCGTAAAAGACGGCGTTTTCCAAGGGCAAAGAGTAGCCAAACTCAACCAGGCCACACAGTAATTGTGGTGGGCCTCTCTGCGAAGGTCTGATGCGTGTCAGTCATGTGTTGAGACCTAAAGGAATGTCTATACGCTTTGTCGACAAGAACATACCGCTATCAGGGCACCGCGATTCTCCCATCGCCCACCACCTCTATAACCCCTTCTGTATACCTTGACTCCCTCTAAAGAAGAGACACGTGACGAAACTAGCTTTCGTATGGCTCAATAGATTCAAGAGATATTGCAGGACATCCTAAATTGTCACGTCACACTTTGGACCGAGTAACCATAAATCGGCCAGCATTACGACAGATTCTCCTTCAAAGCTCCGAAAGACCAGACTGTTTGCTGGCTTTCTGCAAGCACCAGTACGCTATGCAATGAGGTACAGAAGTAAGGACACAGTGACGAGGTGAGTAGATCTGAATAGTTTGGGTATAGTACTGCAACTGTCGCCTTAACTTTCTTCTCCCCACTTTATCCGACATCAAAATACTTCCAACAGTTTCCGCGCCTCGGTTTCTCCAAGAAAACCACTGGCCACGGCCATTCCCCCACTTCCAGGAACTACCACAAGGAGACAACTTCCAATCCCTTTACATCTCGATGGCCTCTTATCGGCGCGAAGTCTACTAAGAGTGTTCTTGTAACAAACGCCCGAAAAGCATTCACCTTACCGTCAGGTAATCATCCCACATCTTCCAACATCCGGTTTATTATTCATAATGCGAAGCTTATCAGCAAGATTTTAATAAGAAACTGGGGGGGTCTTAACGCGCTGTGAGCGCTGAGGGTGGGCTGTCAGCCGACAGAGAGCAAGTTGATGTAAAGCTCTTGAGTTTTTACAGGGAAGAGGGGAGGTTGGGATGCAGATGTTTATAAGAAGGGGATGACATGTCCAGTATGTCGCCTAAGAACCTATCGTGACAAATTCTCGGTACAATTTATAGCAGAGTAAATAAATCTCCTGAACACGGTAAGAGTATGGGCTGGAGTAGAACCTGGAGGCAATCACGTAGTCTCTAGATTTTCACTATCCTTGTATTTTCTATCTTAAAAATCTAAGCTCCGATTTTTCAAGGAGGCCGCGTGCCTAGTAGACATTCGTAATATGTTTGACAAATTCAGGAGGTACAACGAGGTGTAAAAGATTCACCAGCTGCCTCCACCAAGTAGAATCTGCACGATCTTTTAGTAAGACTTCGTCGTTCAGGAATTAAGTCTGACCCCTTTCCCCTAATAATACACAGTGTCCCCAACATTGCCCTTTACGCCTTGCCAAATGCTTCAGATCAATGCCGGACATGAAAACCTCCGTTCTCAGTAGCAGCCAAGATCCAAGCATCAGCCCAATTCTTGAGTATCCTCAATATCGCCCTCCCATCAATTGCTGTCTTAGCGCCATAATCTGAGCTCTCTCTTGTGGCGGTAAACTATCGACCTGTTGCTGGGTCATAGCAAGAACCTGCTTCAGCAATTCGTCTTGCCCTGGCTGCTGCATTGGCTGTGGCGGAGGTGCTTGCGGCACCTGTGGAGGCGGTTGATACACCGGATGATGCACCGGCGGGGTGGGCACATGCATGGGCCCTGGTTGCATATGCTGGTATGGCGGGTAGCTTTGTTGCTGTTGTTGAGGTGGGGGAAGAAAGGCAGGTGGTTGTCTGGGAGGTGGGACATGTTGTGGTTGAGGTTGGGAGGGAGGCACAGGTTGTGGTTGAGAAGCTTGCTCGACGACAGAGCCGAGCACGGAGGTGTCAACGAGACCCATGAGGAGAAGAGCTTGGAAGACGGCGTAAGAGAGCTGGGGGGCTTTTCTGAGGAGTTCGGTCGCTTTGGCGGGGTCGCCCATCACTAGGCCTTTCATTTGAGAAAGGATGTCGAGGAGTTGGGGGGGAGGAAGGGTCGAGAGGGTTTTCGAGATGGCGTCGGGGCAAGTAAGGCCAGGTTGAAGGTCAACGCCAGGAGGAAGAGGTGGGAGTGACGATGAGGTGGTAGGGGCTGGTTGTTGGTTCTGAGTGTGACCGTTCGGGGCCATGGAGGGTGGTGGTTGAGCGATGTAGTTTGCTGGGGCTTGGTCATCTTTGCCGCCAACATGAGAGAAGTCCACTTTGAGTTTGCGCCCCGCGATCTCGTATTCGTTCATATTTCGTACTGCTGAGGCAGCCGCGTCTGTGTCTGCGAATTCCATAAAACCAAAGCCTTTTGGGCGGCCAGTTTCGTTGTCATAAACGAGCCTGAAGTTTACAACATGACCGACGGTGCTAAAGTAGTGGACAATTGACTCTTCAGTCAGATCTGGGAGATAGCATTAGTGTTAAGCTCGGTGAAGTGCAGGTGAGACGTACCATAGGGAATGTTGCCAATAAAGACAGTCCTTCCCGGCTCCACCCTTCCTGGCTTGTCTGCCATGATGTGAGAGACGCAGCTTCCCTGAGCGTTTTGTACGTTAGGATTTGCGGAATCCTATCATTGGTTACTTGGGCTTATATCAAAGTCCTCAATTTCGAATAAAGGAAGTGTATGTCATAAGATTGTTCTCTTTCACCACAAGAATTATGTTTGTTCGATTGACCATGCCCCATGAGGTGGAATTTGAGATTTGCTATCAGAGCTTCTCTGGTACGCCGTAGGAAGAGTCTCACGAAAATGCTCTAGCTGATTTAATGGTTGACAACTTCTTCATTGACTGCTTACCTCCGCAATAATCCCGTGAGTCCTTGAGGCCTCCTAAACTTATCCTGTGCTCGTCATTATGGCAAACGATCCCCAGCAAGCATGGAGGAAGTTGCAACAAACACTGGCCTCGGGTCAGCAACAGGCACGGAGAGGCCTCGGAGGCAACCCCAAAGGTTTCTTTGGAGGAGCTGCAGCATTGTTACTACTAGGAGGTGGATTTATAGTGGTCAACAATGCTCTATTTAATGGTATGTCTAAGCACCACAAAGCTTGTCAATAGGGCATGGCTGACGTATTCCAGTGGACGGTGGTCACCGCGCGATCAAATACACAAGATTAAGTGGTGTACAGAAAGAAATCTACTCAGAAGGTAAATATCCCCCTACCACAATTAAACCCTCATTTCTAAATTGTTATAAGGAACCCACTTCAACATCCCCTGGTTTGAAACGCCCATAACCTACGACGTCCGCGCCAAACCCCGTAATGTCGCCTCCTTAACTGGCACCAAAGACCTGCAGATGGTCAACATAACCTGTCGTGTACTCTCCCGCCCTCAAGTCGATGCTCTCCCGCAAATCTACCGTACCCTCGGCACCGATTACGATGAGCGAGTACTACCTTCTATCGTCAATGAAGTTTTGAAAAGCGTGGTTGCGCAGTTCAATGCTAGCCAATTGATTACGCAGCGTGAGAACGTCGCAAGACTTGTCAGAGAAAACCTAGCACGAAGAGCCTCAAGGTTCAACATCGTCCTTGACGACGTCTCCCTAACTGTAAGCCCCCCACAGCCATCTCCAGTCTCCATTCTCTAAACACCCACACAGCACCTCGCCTTCTCCCCCGAATTCACCGCCGCCGTCGAAGCCAAGCAAGTCGCCCAACAAGAAGCCCAACGCGCCGCCTTTGTCGTCGACAAAGCTCGTCAAGAAAAACAAGCAACAGTCGTCCGCGCCCAGGGAGAAGCCCGCAGCGCTGAGCTGATTGGTGACGCGATCAAGAAAAGCAGGAGTTATGTGGATCTGAGGAGGATTGAGAATGCTCGGAATATTGCGCAGATTCTGCAGGAGAGTGGTGGGAAGAATAAGCTATACTTAGATGCGAATGGGTTAGGGTTGAATGTGCAGGAGGCTTATGAGGATAAGAAGGTGCACTAGTGGCTGTGAGGTTGGAAGTTGGAGGGGGAGGGTTGAGGTGGTGAATCTCCTCTTCACAAGGTGTTTGAGGGCGGGAATGGAAAAGAAAGAGGTGTATCATAACTTCGTTACCTAGCCTTCTACAATTGTATGCTACGCTTGACAGGTGATATTGGCATACAAGCATAACTCCCCCTACGAAAAAGAAAACACATCTAATCCTTGCACCCCTGACTTTTCGCCAACACGTTCTCAGCGTGTCGAGGAACGAATATTCAGATCTTAGAATTCAACGCCAACGAGCCAGAGACACCAGCGACAAGCGAACGTATGCTACATCCCTTTCCAGCGGAAGTACAGAACCCCCACGATTGCCCTTCAACTTTTGTACCTTCCCTCCCTTTCATAAATAGCCAGTCCTCCTTTTTCATAAGCCCATAGTGTACAGCAATTTAGATACCCTCCTGATTCCCGCATTCTGATACTACTGGCCTCGCAACTATGCCACCCCTACTGCTCTCTTGCCAATCCTTACCCTACTGCCCCATCATAACACTCTGCACCTCGAAAATCTCATTCCTCCATCCCCTCCCGTGGGCATTATCATCGACCCTCTCCCCCGCTCTCGCCCCCTCCTCTTCCCACAACTTGACCACACTACCTGGCGCATACACGCCTCTGAAAACGCCCTTGCTGGGCGTCACGCCCACTCCGGTGTACACATCCGGGTCCTCCTCGGGCGTCAACCGCGCCATCACCGCTTTCACGAATGTCCTTAGGTCCTTTGGATCGGAGATGCGGGTCGCGCGAAGGCGTTCGCGCGCGAAGAGCAGCTCGCGGTTGGCGAAGTGAAAGCCGTCGGAGATGGCGGTGGCGAGTTGCTTCTCGATGGTTTTGCGGAGGATAGGGCGCATGAGCGGGGTGAGGAGCCAAGCGAGCCAGCTGAATTTGGATTTGCGGAGGGTGTAGTTCAGGTGGTGGACATGGACGCGGACGGCTTTCAATGTGAGGAGTTTCTCGAGGCGCTCACGGCCGAGCTCGACGTCCAAGGAGATGTCGATGCCCTTTTCGTCGAGCTCAAAGGACGCAATGCCCTCATCTGCGAGGCGCAAAATCCCAGAGTGCGCGCGTAGCCAGAAACCGATTTCGTCAGCGCGGACAGAGAGACCGGCGATGTTGATAGTGAGGTTAGAGGTGGTGGATGTGGTGGTGCGGAATCGGGCTTTGCGGATTTCGAGGTCGTTATGGGTTTCGACGCGGAGTTTGTAGGGGAGAAAGGAGGTGTTGTTTACAGTGCGGCCAGGCTCCAGGATCAGGTTTTCGAGGAGGAGGTCGATCTCGGGGACGGAAACTTCGAGACGAGGGATGGGAATGTATTGGATTGCTTGGATGAGGAGGGGAAGGAAGACGTGGAACGAGTCTTCGAGCAATTCTTTGTTCGCGTTGGCGTGCACGGGGGAGAGAATATTGAAGATTTTGGACGAGGTGGAGATTAGTTTAGAGATGTCCTCGTCGTCGACAACGGACCGGACGGTCATTTGCATCTGGGAAAACATGTCATCGATGTCTTTTCGAAGATCAGACTCCTTGTCGGCCTTTTTAGCTTTGTCACGAAGTTCTTGGATCTTTTCGTCGGCGGATTCAAAAAAGGCAGGGTCGGTCAATAGCTTCTGAACCGAGTCTCCAACATCTACCATAAGATTCTCAAACTCGGGATCTCGCTGCGAATGGTCCATGACCTTTTTGAATTTCTTCTCAAGCAGCTCCCACTGCTCGTGATCACCGAAGGAACTAATAAGCGACCAAAAGTTCTGGACAGCCTGGTCGAGCTCAGGATTCGTATTGACATCCTCCTGAGCAGTGCTGATGGTCTGGTCGGCCGCACGGGAGTATGCCATGGCATAACGTTTGATCAACAGTCCGATAGTCGAAACCGAGTCAGAGTAGTCGTTCCGCTTACGTAGCTTCATAATAGCTTCTTTGAGACGATGTAGCAGAGTCTCTTTCTGCTCGCCGGAGATGTTCTCCTTCATGCTTGAAATGGCATCTTGTCCTGTCTTCGCCGCTCCATTGCCCAAGATCTTTGATATTTGGGTAACCTCGTTTCCCAGGTCATCAATGGTAGGTGGAGGCCCCGGCTCCGATCCAGGCTCTTTTACTGTGTTCTTGTCCTGCTCTGACGGTTCTAACTCTTTACCAGCCTCTTCGGCGACGCCAGATAATGAGAACGCAGTGTCTGCAAATACTTGACGGCCAATAGTTCCCAAATCTCCAAGAAAGAGTCGGAAGTCGGAATTGGTCAGAAGGAGGCTGCCAACGGTGCGTAGGCTCTCGTAGGCTGGAGGATCGATCGATTAGCCATATCAAGTTTCGGTGATGGATATATAACCTACCGGCAGTGGTATCTGCCTTGGCTTTGACGTTGGAAGCAGTCTGGGCAAGATGGCCAGTGTCCAAGGAGATCTTCGAATTGGATAAGAACCAGATGAAGTCCTGGATCTGATCGTTCTCGTTCTTGTGACGTAAGAGTTCAATGAATTCGGCTAGCCATTGTTTCGAGTACTTGGTCAGTAAACGACCGGAGTCGCTGAGATCTGGGTTATCGGGGTTCAGGATATCTGAGGCTAGAAGGGTACGCAGGTTGATGATGAGCTGTTCCGTGGATGGCATGTAGCCCTTGGTCAACGCTCTAATCATTTGGTAGGAGTGCATTTTCTGATGCACAGTCCTCTGCAAGCTCGTGTCGTCTGCATATTGAGGGAGGAGAGCCTCTGTGTCTTCGCCCCTGGCCTTGCGGAGCCCGAAGCAGGAAGACATGGCTGCTTGGTAGTAGTTGAAGCTCTCGCTAGATGTACGTTAGGTCTGATCAAACACTACTGGTGGTCCGGAATGGTTCAAAGAAAAGAAAAAGAAAAAGAAAAAGAAACCCAAGAGTGAAGCTTTGCCCAATCAAAGCATGACGGAGTGTTACTGCTGTGCCCCTCACTGCCTTGAAAGATGATACGGATGAGTTCATAAGGTACGTACCACAGGACTTTGGCATAGTTACGTCAGGGCACCAGGGAGCGGCAGCTAATGACGCAGTGCCCGTTTGGGTTCAAGGAGCCAATCAGATGCTTTGGCATGGAGGAGCACGCGAGCTCCTTACTTTTACGCGGCTTTTTGATGAATCGCATTGTTTATTGTTTACATATCCAGCATGGGGAGGATTCTGCTATGGCAGCAGCTGTGTATGCAATCATATAATCATATGCAAGCAGCACAAGTCAATACACAGTGGTCATGATCAGTTCATGCTCGACAGCTCCCAATGGCTCGCCGAAGTTACACCGTAGAATACGTTCCTCGGTAGCCGTCCTCCGGATTCGCCCGTCCCGCTTGTCAGCTTTCACGGAACCCCCCCCCCGGCCCTGCACCGCTCGGGCTTAATCTTCATTACCCTAAGGAAATTTCTTTTCTTCGTGTACCAGGAGATTGGCAGGATTGGGAATCAAGACGGCAGCTACTTATATGTGGCCGAGTCCACACTCTGCCGAGTCTTCGACCGATGCACAGATTTGGAGCTCTCACCTCACGAACGTCAAGGAAGTTAAGCTGTCCTTCACATTTGAAGCCAACAGAGCTATTGCCAATCAATACACGATCATTGACTATGTCAGCAACTAACCAAGCACCAAAGAGCGGCGACTACGATACCACCCATTCCACAGCGGTTCGCAGGTACAACCGAACCCATGGTCTTCTTCCTCCAAGAGTCGAAGACCCCGAGATTCAAGTTAAAAGATGTCTCAAGCAGATAGGGCAAAAGACCCAGCCTATAGACAAGTACCTCTACCTCAGTGGTCTTCGAAATACGAACGTTCACCTCTTCTATCGCCTTGTCGTTCAGCACATTAAAGACCTCGCTCCACTGATATATACCCCGACGGTAGGAGAGGCTTGCTTGCAATGGTCTCATAATTATGTACAGCCAGAGGGACTCTACATCTCCTACTCGGATCGTGGACATATCGCCGCCATACTGCAGAATTGGCCGCAAGCGAATGTCGAGATCACCGTCGTTACCGATGGTTCTCGAATTCTGGGTTTGGGAGACCTCGGGATCAATGGCATGGGTATTCCAGTAGGAAAGCTTGCACTATACACTGGATGTGCTGGTATCAGACCGGAAGCGACTTTGCCCCTCATGCTAGATTTGGGTACTGGTAACAAAGCTTTGAGGGAAGATCCATTGTATTTAGGAAGCAGAAGGGAAAAGGTGTCCTCCCAGGAAGAGCAGGAGTTCTTGGATGAGCTTATGGAAGCGTTGACTGAAAAGTGGCCGGGGTCAGTTGCGTTTATTTTATTAGGCAGACTAGCATGTCTTCATAAAATCTGCCATATCGTCCTGTTGTCCTGTCAAGTTCAAGTGACGCCCGAACTCATACACTCTCTTAACAGAAATTTTTCCACCTTGCTGACGTTTTTTTAGAATTGTGATCCAGTTTGAGGACTTCAAGAACCCTTTCCCGGCCCTCGAGAGATATCGGGAGAAGTACACCTGCTTCAACGATGATATTCAAGGCACTGGTGCTGTTGTAATGGCAGGTATTGTCAGTGCTGTGAAGCGAACAGGTATACCAGCCAAGGGTCAGCGAGCCGTGTTCCTCGGTGCTGGCAGCGCTGGCGTCGGTGTTGCTAAGCAGATTGTCGAGTTCTTTATGCGAGAGGGACTTACTGAACAACAAGCAAAAGAATGCTTTTCGCTCGTTGACACGAAAGGCCTAGTTACGGATGACCGAGGCGATAAATTGGCCGACCACAAACTATACTTCTCAAGACATGACAACGCAGGCAAGCAATACAAGACATTGGCCGAAGTGGTGGACTACGTCAAGCCCACAATTCTGATGGGCCTCTCTACGATTGGTGGTGCATTTACCCCAGAGATCTTAACGAAGATGGCCCAATGGAACGACCATCCCATCATATTCCCTTTGTCTAATCCTTCAGCAAATTCGGAATGCACCTTTGAAGACGCCCTGAAGTATACCAAAGGCTCATGCTTGTTCGCAAGTGGGAGCCCTTTTGCATCCATCGAGCACGATGGAAAGCTCGATACCCCTGGACAAGGTTGATATAGCCCTTCACTTCATGTCTATTTGTTGTTCAGAGCCACCAGAGGATGCGGCATATCCCGTTACTTGTTGGGGATTTACTGCTTAGGGTATCACAACCTTTTGCACCCTCTGGTGGAGCCAGATAATTCTATCCTAGGAGAAAAGTGACTGATCATACCTTTCTAATTTAGGAAACAACATGTATGTTTTCCCCGGCATCGGACTCGGCACGATCCTATCGAAAGCAACAATAATCACGCAATCGATGATCTACGCCTCTGCAACATCGCTCAGTACTTCCCTCACTCCTTCCGAGGTATCTGAAGGCTGGCTATACCCAGATATTAGGCGCATTAGGGACGTAAGTGTGATAGTTGCCATGGGTGTCATCAGAGCTGCACAGGAGGCAGGCGTGGACCGAGAAGCACGTATCAGAGATATGACAGATGAGCAGCTCGAGCAATGGGTAAGGTCGAAAATGTACGACCCGGATATGGAACCCAAAAGGGTAGAGCAGGAGTTGGTTTCATTCATAGAGGATCTAGGTATCAAAGGAGGTGCTCGGGGTTCACATCTTTAGGCCTAGCGAGCTGTCAACGGGTCTGGGAGTATAGATTTGCTTTCTTTTGGGCTGTGTTCTGATCTCAAAGGCTAGACACATTGTTTCGTTCTCGCACCGGCTGGCGCTGCTGAAGGGCAAATTGGCTGAGGTGGATGGCAAATGGTGCAAGTAGAGGTTAACAATACTTGGGGCTGGCTTTTCGAATAGCATACTTATAGTCCTACGGACGTCAATTGCTCAATGAGCTGGAGATCATCAAATCTGACTTCCGAGGAGAAGGTCCCAGGCGAATTACACCTTAGAGATTAGGCTGAAGAACAAGATATCCAGATGAACAAAGTAACTCCTTGTTTTCTTGGAAGAATATATAATTATTACTCCGGATTCCAATGCAGAGCTTGCGATAAGGGGCAAAGGAAATAGAACCATTTGATTTAGTAGTCTGCCTACGGAGGTACCTTACTCGTAGCTAGAGTCGCTGCTCACTTAGACAAGTCCTGCACATAGGCACAGCGGTCCTCTAGCAAATAATGGCCAGGCCTGCATCTACGAGTAGTGGGCCTAACTCTCTGGTTCCCCAACCCCCCAGTCGTGCAGTTCAGCTCGTGGCGAACCGTTTCTGGAAAGGACCTCACCGCGTCGATTGCGAAGAAGTCGTAAGAGCTTCGATCATTCACGAATTTACGAATTTACTTACAGATACCCCATTGTTTATGAAAAATCTCTATCTAATTTGAGAGCTCCCCTAGTCTATCTCTGCTCGTTGACACCCGAAATCTTGCGTACCGGTACACACGAAAGTGAGTTGTCAAGTAGGCCACCACACCAAGAAGGATAATTTTTCGGCCAATCAGCGCATAAGGCAGAACGAAGATGTGGAGTCGAATCACTGGAAAATCGAATGACGCGGAAGACGACAGGCCCACTCAGACTGGTCGGCGCAAGAACGACGATCAAGCTTCAAAACGGCATCAGTCAGAATCAACAGCGTCTTCGAATTCGGCGCGCCAGAAAGTCTCACGAGGTGACGATCGTGATCGAGGATTCACTCCTACCTCTACGAGCTACGCTTCTACAACCAAAAACCCTTATCCAAATGCCGCTTCCCCGTCTGTAGCCCTGAGCTATAGCGTTGGGGGAAACAAAACCGACGAACAGTATATACCTCCAGGTCTGGTCAGAAATGCAAGCCTTGCAAATCAGATGCCGAAGACGAGAGCTGGCCGCGACGAGCGTGACCGAGATCATGAGCATAATGGCAAGAGCGAAAGGAGAAGAGAGCGCTCTCTAAGCAGAGACAGAGAGCAAAGCAAGAAGGAACGTCCGCGGAGTCATGACCGAGGCGATAAGCATCGGGAGAAGAAGGAAAAACGTGAAAAGAAAGACAAAGATCGGGCGAAGGACCGAGGACTGAGCAGGTCCGAGAGCGGATTCCGTGACGAGTATGGGACTAGTAGGGCTCTTGGTGACTTTAATGAACAAGTCGGCAGCGCTGCTTTTATGCAGTTTCCAGGACAGTATGATGGGGGTTTCGTTGGCGGACCGCAAGCTCCTCCAGCTGGCATATCGTCTCACATACAGGATCAATTTCCGGGCCAATTTCCGATACAGTCGAGTGAGCCCTACCGTCCACCACTAGCCATGAGTGAAGGTGGACCAGGTCTTGCAGCTGACTACTACGGTGATGCTGGACAATCAGTCTCAGACCAGCCAGGTGTTCGATTGCAATCCCCATCCCTCATCGTCGGTGCCGAACCCCACCTACAAGCTGCCTCTGCCGTCGCCGCTCCGCCTCCTGAGCCGAGTACTACAGGAGGTGTCGGCGCTGCTGCGTCATTCTTCAGTGACAGCTTTACTCCTGAGCCTGTAGAAGGGGCGAGTTCCAGTCAGGCACCAGCTGGAGCCAACGGTCCTTCGTTCTACCCGGAAGACTCAAATACGTATACTTCAAGCTCCAACAGACCCGAAAATACCCATCACGCGTCGTCCGCCCCTGCCATACCAACTCTTGGCGCCGCGGCAGCAGGCGCGGCAGCAGGCTATTTCATGAGTGGCAGCCAACCTTCACAATCACAGCGGCCGGAACGTGGCTCATCAGCAGGAATCGGTTACGGTGCATCTTCGTCATCTACGCCTCAACATCCACCCCCTCGACTGCCAAGTACGTCCGGGCCTATTACTAACAACTCTAAACCCTCAAAGCCAGGTAAGCACTCCTCCCAATCATCTAACCTTCCCATATACGCAGCAGGTGCCGCAGGACTAGCGGCGACGGCGTTCCAAAACAACCATCAATCTTCTGCACCGTCCTACCCGTCAGCCCAACACCACTCCACAATGTCAATGGTTCAACAACACCGTCATCACGGGCCACTGTCGAAGTTCGTGGACTTCTTCAAGGACCCTGAGGGAGTAGCCCGGTTCGAGGAGTATACCGAATATATTGGGGTTTGCCGGTACTGCTTTGCACCTGGATCTTCGCCCAGAGACGCACCACGAAGACATCACTATCGCCGCCGTCGCTCGAATGAACACCTTGGCAGCAGCACGCGCATTGACAAAGAAAGCCGATACGGATCATCTGATGGCGAAGGTCGACGAAGGCATAAGAAGGCTTCTTTGCTTGCTACTGGAGTCACCGGCTATGGCCTATCGAAAGTTGACGGAAGCCTTTTCAACCAGAAGAACGACTTTGACGATACCTACAGTGTAAAGACCGGATATCCCTCATCAACCCATGGCACGCATGGTAGCCACTCTCCTGATAGAAGAAGCATCACCTCGCGTGGGGTTACCCGAAGATCTTCTGAGACGCATTCCCGTCGACGAAGTCGAAGTCGAAGTCGATCGAAGGAGCGAGTCGAAAAGTGGATAACCCGAGACGGCAGAGTTTACAAAAAAGATTCTCAGGGCAGTCTTCTGGGAGGGCCTAGTACTACAGTTCATGGCCCTCGGCATCACCCAAGAACCAGAAGTAGATCCGTGTCGAGAGACAGAAAGAATGGCGTGGCTGAAGCTGTTTTTGGCGCGGCTGTTAGCTCGTCAGTTGCGGCAGCAGGTTCTCGACCTAGGAGTCGTTCTCCCAGGAAGGCGTTCGTGAGGTCTAAGCAACGAAGTCGAGAACATAGTCCAGACTTGCCTTCTGTTTTGCGAGTGAGCCACCCTGAAAGCCACCATGGCAGCCATAGATCGCACAATCCGCCTCCGTCATCACATCGGCATAAGTCTCATAAGAAGGAGAAGAAGGGAGGGTTTTTTAACTTTGGTAACGGTTCTTCGTCCTCATCCGACGCGGCAGGATTCTTTAGCAGTGGTCGGGAGAGACGGCGAAGCAGCAAGAAGTCGAACACTAAAGGCAAAGATGACCGGAACGCCGACGTAGCGTTGATGGGTCTTGGTGCTGCCGCTGCAGCTCTAGCTTTCAATGGGTCTCGCCAAGGAACGAATGCAAAGCGGATAAGTGATCTTGTGGCAGGCAAGGAGTCCAAAGGGAAGCTTGGCCGCGCCTCTCATCGCGAGCTCAGACGTAAAGAAGCGACGATGTCAGGTTCGGATGAAAACATGTGGGAGTCGGCATCAGAGGATGAATCTGACAGCGGCAATTCTGCCCTCGCTTACGGGATACCTGCACGTAGAAGAAGAAGCCAAGAGTCACTTTCTTCAGAGTCTTCTGGCAAGGGGTTGTGGGGCTGGCGGTGGGGCTCGAAGAAAAGGGCTAAGGATCCCACGAAGGTCCACAGAAAAACCAGCGATAATAACTTGTCCACCATCGCTGGCGCGGCGACTGTTGGCCTGGCAGGCACTGCTGCCGCGGTGTCTTCGATACCCCATGCCGGAAGCCATAATACCAGGATGAGCACTGACAGCAGCGTTCCGCTTCAGCTTGTCCATCCTGTGCCTACGTCTGATCCTTCCCACTTTGACATAAATAGAGCGAATTCAATAGCTTCTTCAAGTCAGCCGATCATGTATTCTCGCCCAGGTCCGGTACCTATACAGCATCCTCAACCAATAGCTCCTGTCTTACCAGCTGTCTATACTGCTCAAGTTCCGTATGGCCACTCATACAGCGTGCCTACAGGTCCGCCTGCAACCTTCCCAAATCTTTATCAATCACAAGCTTCGATACCAGGCAACCGCCGTCAGGTCCCTTTCAACATATCTCAAGATGCTATACCTGGAAATTTCCCTTCTGGTGGTCAATCGCTTCATAGAGATTCAGTGAGAAACGTAGTACCTCGAAGAAGGGATACTTCACCAGCAGCTCCTTCAACCGAAACCATTTTGAAGACTACAGCCCCCCGTAAGCGATCATCTCTCAAGGAAGATTCTTCAGCAGTTCGATTTGATCTAAGCAAAGAGCAACAAGATAAAGGCGGTCGTGACAACCGCCAAAGGTCGAATGAAGAAGAGGAGCTACGACTACAGCGTGAGCGCCGCGAAAAGCGACGTCAGGAGAAAGAAGACGAGGAACTACGCACCCAAAGTGAACACTACGAGAAGCGTCGTTTAGCAAAAGAAGAGGAATTGCGAGCCGAAAGCGAACGTCGAGAAGCCGCAAAGCAAAAGCAGATTGATAAAGATCGGAAAGCACCGAGAGAGAAGTCAAGCAAGGGCTCGCCAGCTGAAAAAGAAAGGTCATGGGCTACGTCTGCTACTACTGGAGCTGTCGCTGCTACAGTGGGTGCAGTTGTCGCTGTCGAAAGCTCAAAGAAAGACACAGAGCGAGATGAACGTCGAGAGAAGAGGCGAAGAGAACGCGAGTCTCAAAGGAATGAAATCCCAAGGGAAAGGCGTCAAAGATCCCCCGACGAAGCTTCCGGGCAGCTCTACAACGCTGATGATCAAGGTTCGTCTATTCGGCAGAAGGAAGTCGCGTCCGCACCTCCAACGGCACCAAGAACCGCGACGTCAGGTTTTGAATACGAAGATTATGCATCTTTCTTCTCACCACCCGAATTATCCTCTAGCTCTAAAGAACCCAAAGACCGCGTCGCTAACGCCAATGCTGACAATGATATCACTGCGTACCAGACACCGGAAATAATCACCAGGGAGCCAGCGGGTATACATAGCTCCTCACGCTCGCCTGCATATTCCTATACCCCTGATGAGATCCGTTCGGACCACGAGTTCCCGTCGTGGGTGCCTAGACTGAATCTTATTGAACCTACTCCTCCAGCAAGTAGAGCCAGCTCAACTAGAGGAGCTCCTTCGCCCGTCATACAACCACTTGAAGATATCATTGAGCAAGAGAAAGAACAGATTACAAATTCGACGACGCCCTCAAAGGTCACCTGGGGAGAGCCAGAAACCCGCGAATACACCATTATTACTCCAATGGAACAGCGTAATCAGTTCATCGACTCTCCTCAAAGGGAGACGGATAGTGAGGAAGATGTGCCAGAACTACAAGATAGAGATGACAGAAGCACACGTACGGAGAACCAATCGACCAAGGGGGCAAAAGCGGACTATGAGCCGGGGGACTATGGCAATGATCTCGAATTTGCTGCAACCTTGGCGGCTGGTTTAGAAGACACAGGATTTAATCCGTCAATTGTGATTGATGATCCGGTATTCCGACGACGAGACTCACCTCCTGGATCCGACAAAGTAGGTATAGCTGAGAAGGCCTTCATAGCCGAAGAAGCAAATCGTCAGCGACAGGATTTTCCCGAAAAGGGAGTGGATCTTCCTCGTCCTACCATGCCTGGCAGTTTCGATGGCGCAGAAGAGTTCGAGCCTATACTCAACAAAAAGGATCGAAAGAAGAGAGAAAAGGCAGCTAAACGTCATGATATCGCCATAGACCAATTCATTGGTCAGGCTTCTCGGAGCCGGAATATAGCTTCAGCAGAACCAGGGCGTCTCGATGAAAAGCCGATCGATACCCTTGATGATTATGATGACCGTAATAGGAGCGAAAAGAGTAAAATATTAAAGTCCAACGAGACTCAGCGAAACGGGGCCGGAGAACCACATACTGATATTGCTTCCACAAGTCAAAACAAATCTGCCGAAGAGGATTCTCTCGATGCGTCAGTATCGACATTCAGAGCTAAAAAGCCAAAAGGCCGTCAGGGCAAGGCGACGGGGATCTTGCCAAATCAAATTCCCTTGCCGGAAGAAAAGGAAGAGTTTGACGCTATCGAGCGTCGAGTTGAACCTGAACCCCTAGATAATGATGACTACTACGACAAGAAGTCAAAGAATAAAACCTACCGTTCTAGTCAGGATCTTTATGAGTCGCCTTCCGAGGACGCTCCTAGTATCGCGGCAAGTGCTCCTGTTGGCATTGACACGGGTGATGGCAAGAAACACAGAAAAAAGTCAAAGCGCAGCAGCTCAGGCTATGACGATGCAGCTTCTGTCGCTTCTTCACCCGCGGTCTTCGATGATAGTCGAGATAGTAAAAAATCCTCTAAGCAGGAGAAGGGGCGGAAAGGTGGTCTCTTTGGTCTGTTCGGCAAGTCTACGGATAACCTTTTTGAGATAAACCGTACCAAAGAAACGCCTGAGGAAGCCACTCTCGACGGTTTCGAAGAGCCGAAGAGGAAGAGTAAAAAAGAATCGAGAGACGGTAAATCAAGTCGCAATGACGAGATCAGTAGTCAGCTCGCTGGGGACGATGACAGATTCAAGGATGGGGAGGAGAAAACTAGATCGCACAAATCGCGAGACAAGAAAGAGAAGCGACGAACTAGTGGTGGGAGTACAGCTCAAGATTCAGGTAGGATCACCCAAGACCTACCGGCCAAGGTACATATACCGGATTTCCCTGGTCATGGCTTCTTTTCAGTATCTGATTGCTGACGAATTTTAGGATCGAGAGTGCAGTCCTAGTAAGGACATATCTAGAGGAAAAACCAACGGCGAAGACGAGATCCAAGATGAACCACAATCGGTGTCTTTTTTAGGCATGCGCCAAGAAATACCGCCGTCACCTGATATACCAACTGCTACACCGAAACCCCCAAGTCATCAGACAAAGACAGAACCTGAAGTTTTAGCCAATGTCGCTACATATGCGATGGATGATCTCGCTCTCCTTGAAGAAAACCGTCGAACAATTCTCGCTGAAAGAGAACGACATGGCGACCTACGGTCAGTACCTAATAGTCAACCAACGTCGCCTCTTTCAAAACCGGGAGGCAAAAGCCGAAGGCTCTCTGAGATTAGGACGCTTGACAGTGTTAAAGCCCTCGCCACTGCCACATCGCCTACAGCGGTACCTTTTCGCTGGAGGGAGCTTCCCCCGTCTCCCAGTTTCTCCCGTTCTTCTCCCTCTACTCCTCTTTCTTCCCTAAATCAACATCCAGATATTGCACCAACGCGACCAAAGATCCGACCACGCTCGACTGAATTCAAAGTGTCCACCGAGTTCCGGCCACTTTGGCTTGTGGAGATACATGGATCCAGACAGGAGCCGGCGTCTGAAGAGGTATACCCTTCGCTTCCCTCAAGTCATAACACTTCAAGGGCTTCATCTGTTCATGATCAAGAAGACGTAGACTTGAATCAAGACCCTGGGCAAGATTCGACTCAACATGGACTTGTCATTGACACTGAGAAAGCCGCCCTACAGTCAGACTTACTTGACTCGCAGGAGCCTACGCCTACTGCCTCGTCCTTTCAAGCTGCAGAACGAGGCGAGAAGAATTTGGACCACAACGAAATTCAGCCTTCTGAATCAATCGACAAGAATATACCTGCACCAGATATTGAAGACGCTAGGCCTGCCTCATATTCACCAGAGCGTCAGCTTCCTGGTGTCAATGATCTGTCTCCCTATCGTCGCCAAGGTTCGCCTTCCAGGTACAACTATGAACCCTCTCCAGACTTGCCTTGCGCATCGGCGGAAAGTGAAGCCCCGGCAGTCCCAGTTGATAATCCTGACAAAGATAGAGCATCTTTTGTCCAGAAGGCTGCAGAGATGGCAGCCATAGTAGGTGGATATGCTGCTGTTGCTATGGCTGCGACCACACATCACGACGAACCGCCAGAGCATAGCCTCTCCGAATTCCTTGACGACCAACCATGGCAGGATGATAGAACTCCAATTTCTGACATTGACCACCCCGCTACCGATCTCGACCACTTCCAGGAAGCTGACTTTTCATACAAGAAACCGAAGAAGTTGAAGGACAAAAAGCGGCCAAAAGCCACCTCAAACCAAGAAGAGACTGATCTTTCAACACCAACCCTGGAAACTAATCTACTTTCTTCAAGCAAAAAATCGGGTCGTCTCGATATGGTAGAGCAGAGGAAGCTTCAAGAACAAGATGCACAGGATGCGGTTGACTCGTGGTTTGCTCCGGCCACACCTAAGAAATTAAAGAAAGACAAGAAAAACAAGAAGGAACGCGAAACCACGGATGTCGTGGAACAGCCACAAGCATCGACAAGTGACACTGTTGCGCCTTCTAAGGCTTCAACGGTAGCATCTCCTACTGGAGACGGTCTGAAGCTTGCGGGAGAATCCTCTTTGGACCTTATCGACGGCAAAGAAGCCAAGCTAGAGACGTCGAGACACGCCACTGAACTCACAACCGACGAGCCTTCAGCGGTATCAAATCCTCTAAAAAGCGTCGATTATACAGTAGGAACGTTGGCTGGCGAAGGGGTGAACACTATGACTGCTTTAGTCCAAGATACGAAGACTTCTGAAGACGGTTGGACAAAGATCGATCCAACTACAAATCAACCTTCTGTCGAAGACGAATGGCAGGGTTTTGGCGGCAAGTCTAAGAGGAAAGGTAAGAAGAACAAGAAGGCTTCCGTCGAACCTCGGGAAGGAATCGCAAGGGAGCCTCAGGCGAGTATAGTCAAGAGCTCTGATATAGATAACACTTCCAACGTAGCCAAGCCGCAAGATGACATTGCATCTTCTAATAACGGTTTGCCCGGCCAAGCTCTACAAGTGGGGATTCACGGGCCAGAGATTCTGGACGAAAGTTTAGATCTGGACGCGGCAACAGAGACGTCGGAACCTTTCACGCTGTCAAGAAAGAAAAGCAAGAAAGGTAGAAGAAAGACTGAGTCAATGTCCCAGCCCGACGTCTCTTCCGAAATAGCTTTAGGGAATTCAAATCAAGTCAGTGGATCTCCCGATGACGAGACGAACCCCTTCGTAGCCAGTGTTCGTCCGCAAGAAAGTATCGGAGACATCGCTCTAGGTAACGCGCAATCAGCTTACTCGACAGGTCAGAACCCTGATAATGGCCTTGCACCCATTGAGGAGACGAAGAGAGGGAAGAAAAATTGGAAAAATTTGCCTGAAGCTGAAGAAGTCGAAGAATTGGATTCAGCAATACCGATGGTGAAGCATGTAAGAACTCTCGATACCGAGACCGCTGAGCCACGTGTGCGTGACAAGGATCAGACTCAAGGCCAGCGTGACCCGGGGGCTACTGTTGCGGAACCTTCATCTATTGGAAACGAAGTCGAAAGAGAACATCAGGAGTCCAACGATGCGCTAACCAAAATACCAACCGATCTATGGGTCTCTCCAGAAGCCATACCACTTCCAGTTGATGATGATCTTGATTCACTTCACGTTTCACCAGGAGCCATACCACTTCCAGTTGATGATGATTTAGATTTACTTGACGCTTTACCAGAGAGCCCGCTGATCATCGCAGCTGACCTCGATCCCGGTAATCTTACTAGAGGGGACCATATTCTGGGCGAGGTCGAACACGATAGGTCTCTAGATTTGGTCGACACTGTAGTACGTGACTGGCCCTCTTCCAACGCCACACCTTTGGCTGCTAGTACGGATCTTGGTCAGCTCAAAACTCTGTCTCCAAGTCCCGTCGTAAAGCCTGCTAGCCTTAATGGCCAAATCGCAAGAACTTCCGCCATTGAGCATCAGGACCTACCCAGTATCGCCCATGCTCCACAAGACTCAGGGACCATTGATGAGACACCATGGGAACCGTCTGTGCAAGAGGAGAATGCTGGGACAGATGATCTCTTCGCCCTTACCACTAAAAAGGAAGGTAAGAAGGGCAAGAAAAATAAGCAAAGCCTACCCGTTGAGTCCAGTCTTGATATAGCTTTGGATGGAAGCTCTACAACTCCCCCATTCGAGCCTGTGCAAGCTCCCGAGAACTTACAAAAAGGAGATCAATCTGATAAAGGTGCCGTTGAGGCTCCTGAGGAGCAGTTACTGGCAGGTGAATGGTCGGGTCCTAGTAAGAAGAAGGGGAAGAAGGGGAGGAAGCAGGACTTGCTGGCTAAAGCAAGCGAAGGTATTGGTTTAAAGGAGAAGGACTTGGAAATATTACCTGCAAACTCGGAGACGGTCAAGGGAAGCTCGCAACCCCAGGATTTTTCTGACATGCAAGAACGTGAGGTCCCTCAAGAGCCGTCGGTAGAAGATGAGTGGGCCGGCTTCAGCGAGAAGAAGGCAAAGAAAGGGAAAAAAGGAAAGAAGCAAAAGTCAACAGCACAAGAGCCCACGCCAGCCATTCTTGAATCAGTGAAGTCCGAGCCGTACCACCTTCAGCGTGGATTAGCCAGCGATGCTTCACTTGTGGATCTACCGGAGCGTCTGCCGAGATTCAATGATCAAGGAGACCAAGCTGATGCGGGCACTGAACCCACATCGAGCCCTAATCAGGCTTTGCTCATTACGGAAAATCGTTCTCAAAGTTTGCCTGAACCTACAAAACTGCAGTCTGTCAATGATGATGAGTGGGCTCTACCAACAAAGAAGAAGAAGAGTAAGAAAGGCAAGAAATTCAATATTCAGGACTCTAAAGACGTTCGAACGGCTGCAGATATCGAGGATGACAATTCCATTGCTGGACCCCCTATGGCTACAACAGACACTGCCAGTGAAGTGCAAGATATATTGGCGGAATCAGAGAAGGCTTCAGCTTCAGATAAACCACATGGCGAATCAGTTGGGTCCCTTGAAGCTTTGGCAAGAGATACTTTGAACAGGTCATCCCGGAAGAACGACATCAATCTGTTTAGCCAGATAACGCCGTCTAGTATAGAAGGCGAGAAGGGCATAAGCGACAGTCCTATTCTTGCGGACGAACCCGACACCGAAGACGTACCGCAAATACCTCTTGAAGCTGTTAAATACGGTTTTTTGCCATTGGCAAGGGAGCCTGATGCTGAAACCTCCGGGGAGATTACTTTCGAGAGATCTGTGGACGGTATAAGCAAGCGGAACGCATTAGCCCGGACTCATAGTGAGCCGATTAGTACTATGGTTAGGGGCATTGATCAAAACAGCTTCGCGGCGTCCGACGTAGCTTCTGTTATAATAAGCCATCCAATTGTTGAGGAGATTGAACAAAGTCGAGCTATAAGCCCAGAAACCGCAGCTCTTCTTAGCCGCGATGACGAAAAGCCGCCGGACGCACTGAAAGCTACCGACATCGTGCCAGATCCTGAATTTGTTTCCCAATTGTCTAGCGAGAGCCGCCCGTTCTTCGGACATGAACCAAATACATTGGGTACGCCCCTTGATCCAATTATCGAAGGCCAAGTCTTCGACATCCAAGAGCCACATACCGCATCTCAGGCCGAGCTTGGTATTTCTGAGCCCGCAAACCAAACTTTGGACATTCCCGATACGGCCGCAGGAGTACAGAAGTCACTTGATGACCCGCAGAGTGTTTCTGAACACCTACCGACGCTGAGTAAGGAGGACAAGAAAAATGCTAAGAGCGCAAAGGCTGCTTGGGGCGAGGATTTCGACTCATCTACACCTGGATCTGAGGTCATCCTCGGGATCGATGATGTGCAGACAGATGTGGCGAATGAGTCTCCTGGGTTTCCCAATGATACCCATACCAAAATTGTCGCAGATGAGTTCGAAAGCTTCTCCATGAGTAAGAAAGGCAAGAAGAAAGCCAAGAGAACAAAAGGTTCTGCTAGGGACGATGGGTTGCCTACGTTGACGCCTGAGAGCGAACGAGTGCCAAACTTTGGGGAGTTGCGCGAAGGCTTCATGGATAATGCTTTCGATTCCCCGGCTGCTGCCCAAGATAAGGTCGTGGCAGACGAGATTGAAGGCTTACAGAAAAGTATAAACGACAAGACGAACGCCAAAAAAGGCAACACGGTTGTTAGGGAAGATAATCTTCTTACACCGACACCCGAAGCCGAGGTAATACCGGAGACTACTGATGCCCAGAAAGATATCGTTGATGAGTCTACCGAGATGTTCGTTGACAAGGAAGCGAAAGCCGTCACGGACGAATTTACTACTGCTCCAAAGACCAAAAAAGACAAGAAAAAGGCCAAGAAGTTGAAGGCATCGTCATGGGAAGCTGAGGCCACTACCAGCACACCGGAAGAATTAGAATCGCAAGATTTAACCACAGCAAGAGAGTATCCTTCGGCCCCCCACGTCAGTTTTGATGGGCCGAAGGAGCTAGCAAAGCAGAAAGAAGCTGATTCAATCGTGGACGACTTCGATGATCTCGCAAAGAGCGAGAAAAACAAGGAATCCAGGAAATCCAAGACTTTGTCTCTGGGAGACAAGTCCAACTCTGCTACATTCGAAAGTATAACGACCCAGGAGCCACTTGAGTTAACGAATGATCCTTCAAAAGAGCAAAGCATTATGGAGGAACGTACGGAGTCTTTGGGACCTGTAACCGCTACTCAGGTCGAATCTCTCACTGACCCTTTCGACGACTTTCCAATGAGCAAAAAAGACAAGAAGAAAGCCAAGAAGAAGTCCAAAGCGATTTCATGGGATGACGAGAACGCTACTACTACGCCTAATCCACCAGGAGCCTCAGAGTCAGTTGTGGCAACTGAGACACTTCCTCAAAAGATAGCTAGCGCTACTAGAGATGTCCGAGAAGTCGAGGCTGAAGCTAGTCAAGTAGCAGCTGAACAGGCAGTGCAACAAGCCATTACGTCGACCGCAGCTTCTCCACATCATGCCTTAGATAGTACCACTGACTCTCAAGCAGAGCAAACAGTGGAGCAAGATCCTGAGATTGGCACTAATTTTAGCCTCAAGAAGAGCAAGAAAGACAAGAAGAAGGCTAAGAAGGCACAAGCATTCAGCTGGGATGAGGATGTGGTTCAAGCAAAGGCCACCCAACTCGCCGACGAATCCTCTTTTGATACGGGTCTTGCTACGAAGCCATCTGTTGTACTCGCCGAAGATTCCTCAGCCCAATCGCCTCAGCGAGAAGTTGATCAAGAGTGGGGACAGATAGGTTTTGTTCAGCCTTTGGACGAACCTACCGAGGCTCATCGCGTTAGAGAAAGAGGAGCCGAAGACAGGTCTGCCGAACTTAAGGTTGCTCCTAGCGGATCGTCGAGCGAGGCTAGACAATATGTACTTCCCATCCACAGAGAGGATCACAGAATAGGCAAGCAATCGGAGAAAGAACATCTATCGGATGTTCGCCCAACCGAGAATCTATCAGCAGCATTTGGTGATGACCTACACTCTACTACACCTTCTTACACTCTCAATGACAAGTCTCAAGATGATAAACCTCTAACCGAACGTGCTTTTGATACCCCCGGAGATGGCCTTGTCGACCGAGACGTTACGCAAGCCACGCCTGCAGAAGGCCAGACAAATATCGGCAATTCACAAACGATCGATACAGCAGATGCTCAGCGAATGGAAAAGGGTAACGAGGATGATGGTTCATGGGACGTGCCTGTCAAGAAAGGCAGGAAAGGGAAGAAGCAACGCAATGACAAGTCAGCTGCTTCGGAAAAAGCCCAAGTCTCGGAAGACCCACATGCATCGGTCCCAGAAGGCGGTTCAAAACAACTAGAGCCTACTACAGGCGCTGAGCAGACGGAGCTTCTTGAAGGTATGCCAATCGCCACCGGGCCTGGCGAGATTTCTGAACTAGCAATAATCCATGACTACGAAAAATCTGGGAACGAAAAAAGCTTGGAGAGTTTCACTTCCCGGATAAGCCAGCCACTTGGGGAGAAACACGAGCCTGTCTTACCACTCAAGGATGTAAAAGAGGTTGCCGATCAAGGTTTACGATCTAGTGCTGTCGAGACCACTTCCCTACCCCAAGACGACTTCTCTACCTTTACCACAACCAAGAAGAGCAAGAAAGGTAAGAAAGGAAAGAAAAAAGAAGCACCTATCATCTGGGAGGATGACACAGCTACGCAACCTTTTGCGGATGATGCAGATGCAGTAGCAGGTGAAGCCGCAGATATTCCAATAGGCCCAGCACCTATACCGGCTTCATATCCATCCGAGGACTGCGCTCAGCAAATTAACGTAAGGGAAGCTGAAGAGACACAACACGTAGATGAGCAACCAACGCACGAGCAATACGCCGATATTCCTTCCGTATTAGAAGAATATAGAGGCACTGTGGGGGAACCATCGCAACACATGAACACGTCAAATGACTACTTCAGTATTTCTCATGACACAAAAGCTGGGCAGATCGCAGAGAAAGGTGAAATGAAACTTGCTGAACCACAACAAGGAAGTATCGAGCAAGCTTTTTCTACTGAGCCGCAAGAGTTTCAAAGGTCGATGAAAGTTTCCGAAGATACAGATCAGGCGCCGGAGACTGTTGGTCGGGAGCGGGAACCGGGAGAATTACCAGTACATGAGGAACAGGCTGAAGCAGATTGGGATTATGCACCGGCAAAGAAAGGCAAGAGAGGCAAGAAGATCAAAAGAAAAGACGTCGAGAGGGAAACAGATAATCAACCTTCAGGCGTGCAGCAGATTGACGAGCAGTCAGAGGGTCAAGCCATTCTGAGTGTATCTACGGCAAGGGAAGGTATGGCTGCGGCTACGGCTACGGCTGCTGGCTTGGGGTTAGGTATAATCGCGACTGAGGGCCTCCAACGCAAGGACTCAGGGAAGGACGGTAAAAATGGCAAGAAAAGCAAGAAGGCCTCCAAGTGGACGGAATTTGGAGACGAGGAGGCTCCACAATCGATTGATCAAGAGAAGAATGACCAAACTCAAGCGCAGGCTTGGACACTGGAGCAACAGAGACCGGCCATTCCACCGCAGCACTTTGAAGACACTCTACCGCTCTCTCCCCAGGTTCCACGTGATACCGGGGCAGAAGGTGCAAGCTTTGGAGGTCGATCAAAACAGAATATCGACAGAGACAGTGCGATCCAAGTCTCTGATTCACCCATTGTCACTGAAGGACTACCTAATCACCGTTTCGTTCGAGATAGTGGTTATCAGGATACCGAAGCAAGTCCAGTGGTTGATGTGGACGCGGAATGTGAGACGAAGACTGGAGAGCGCGATCCACGAGATGCAGATTTTGATGTGGTACAATTTGAGCGGCATCATCAAAGCCATCAATATGAGAAAGCGTCAACTGAGAATCCCTTTAACGTTTCAGTACAAATGAGTCCCGATCATAATGTATCCAAACCACGGCCCACACCCGAGGGCGTTAGTTCAAGGAGTCCAGTTTCTGAGAATAACGACCAGGCTCTCCACGAGAAACGTGGAAGTCATCACTTAGGTAATCGACGATCGAGAGACATGTCATTCGACGATCTACGAGAGCCATCACCAGTAAGCTCTACAACGAAAGACAGATCCTCGGTACTTTTCCAATCTTCTCCATCAACAAGAGAGGAGTTAGCAGGTCGGCCCGAAGATGTTCCAACTCCTCCTACGCGAGACCGAATCGCTGCTGATTACTCCAGTCATGAATCGACAAGAGACCTGGCGGCTTTGTCACCAGATTTGCATACCGAGCACGCCTCTGTGGTTGCTGCCGAACGCGCATTGCACATGACGTCCCCTGTGGACCCCACGAACGATGGACCAGGCTCGTCTCTCTTCGGAGGTCCTGTTGGTATCATTAGCGACGTAACATCGCCTCCGCGAAGTCCTTTTAGTCCAGATGGCTCCGCTCGACGAAGACTCGACACTATTACGGAATACAGTCCAGAAGAGTCACCTTTGCACAAGAAAAGCCGTCATTTGTCCGACGTAGGATCGCCAGAGCGTGGAGTCAAGTCACTCCGTCGTTCGGCTCGTCCCCAGTCTCTCTCTCAGCAACGGGTTCGATCACCGCCAGTAAGGGAGGATACACCGAAAACCCTGATTTCGACTGACGATCTCATCGCGCGCCTTTCATGGCCTCCAGTCGACGAGGAAAAGCATGCAGTTGACCTTGAGCGAAGCCGAAGCAGAAATACAGACCAAGGCCACCATACCACTGCTCCAGCAGTTCCCTGGGAAGGCGCCTGTCGGTCGGTGAGCGGCGCAAGTATTCGTTCAGGTGACAGCATCAACGCCATCATCCGAACACCAGAGCAGGTCCGTTCAGTCAGTGGACAAAGCTTTCGGTCTTCTGGAACACCACCGTTGCGACGAGTCGACCATCGGATTAGCGGGGATCTGAGACTGGCGAATAAGAAAAGTGAAGCTAAGCTCGCTAAAGGCTTGGAGGCTGAGGACCTGGAACACGACATCGCGATTCCATCGTCCTCAACATACGACCCCATCAAGGACAAAGGCAAATCCAGGGTCAGGGACATGGCCGATGTTTATGTGAGTAACCACCACAACGATTGTAGTATGTTGTTATTCTTACTGAATCACACAGGAGGGGTGGGGAGATGTTCATGGGCAGTCACCGATTTCGCCGACGCGACCGCCAAGCATGCGGAGGCGACAAAGCTTGCAAGTTTTGGATCTTGAAAACAAACTGGATCAGCTCGTATCAGAAAATCGATTGTTACAAAACGCCAAATCAACAGCGGAGAGGAGCTTAGAAGAAGCAGCACATGCTCGGAATTCAGAAATCGAGAATTATCAAATTGCAATCCAGACACGCGACTCGTTTCTAAGCCAGAAGGATGCCGAGCTCAACCAGTTAAAGAATATACTTGAAGGACTGCAAAGCCAGGTTGTGCAATTAACCGAAGTCAACGAAGGGTTATCAGCAACAAGTCGTGGCATTGCCGACCATGAGCAGCGTTACAGTCAGTTGCAAGCTGAACATGCCGACACTCATCAGCAATGGCAACAATCCCTGATAGAGCTGGACGAGCTCAGACAGCAACATTCGCAACTATCAGCTGGTATGGAGGATATCGTCCGTCACGAAGTCAATGTAGCTCTTGAAGAGAAGAATTTGGAGCTACGGAAAGTGCATGATGAACTAGAGGCCACCAAAGAGCAAGTGCGTGTGCTGCAGCGACAGATCTTGGCATCGAAGAATAGCGATGACTTGGTTATTGCCCGAGACGAGGATTACTTTGATGATCAATGCCAGAAGCTCTGTCAGCACGTGCAGCAGTGGGTGCTAAGGTTTTCAAAATTCTCTGACATGAGAGCCTGCTATCTAGCGAGTGAAGTCAGAGATGAGGTTGTAGTGGACCGGATCGAGAACGCGATCCTCGATGGCTCAGATGTCGACAGCTATCTTGCAGACCGGGTCAAGAGACGGGACGTTTTTATGTCTGTGGTCATGACCATGATCTTCGATTACATCTTCACTCGCTACCTCTTCGGCATGGATCGTGAGCAACGGCAAAAGCTAAAATCCCTTCAGAACATACTCTCGGAAGTAGGGCCGATGGCGGCTGTACACAAATGGCGAGCCACGACCCTAACGTTGCTATCGAGACGACAAGCTTTCGTCGCTCAGCGCGCTCAAGACACCGAAGCAGTCATGGAAGAAATCTACAAGACACTAGCGAAGTTTGTCCCACCGCCTTCGCATCTTGTCAACCAAATCCAGGACTCTCTCCGCAAAGTAATCGGTGCCGCTGTGGATCTCCATATCGAAATGCGTACCCAGCGTGCGGAGTATGTCATGCTCCCTCCACTCCAACCAGAATACGACACCAATGGTGATCTCGCCCGCAAAGTGTACTTCAACGCCGCACTCATGAACGAGCGCAGTGGCGATACCTCTTCCAACGATGCTCTAGAGGCTCAACACGCGGTGGTGCGCATGGTTTTATTCCCTCTCGTGGTAAAGAGAGGAGATGACTCCGGTATCGGTGACGAGGAGATTGTGGTTTGCCCGGCGCAGGTGCTTACTGCCAAGCCTGGGAAGGAGAAGAAGACGGTGAGGGTGATGAGTGTGGCTGGAAGTACAGCTGGAGCGAGATCAGTCGCGAGTTTGGGGGGAAGTGATGTGGGTATGGGGAATATGATTTGAAGAGATACAAGCAATTAGAAGGATTCTACGGAATGCTCGGAAGACGTTTCACGGCCTTGAGGGGATCTGCAAAAGCGATGGCAGGCGGTGGGTTCTATCTTTGGGACTGGAAGCACGGAGTCTTGGATAGTCTTTGTGGTATTCTTTTTTTGTACATGCATGCTCTCGTAGATATAGTTCTTGATGATACTTTTATTGTTTGTAGATCACATATGTTCCAACTTATTACCAGAGCAACCTTCAATTATTGGCTTTGGTTTCCCCACGTCAACCCGGTGTAAAGCTGCCAGTCCTGCAAGCTTTTCGGCATGACGCTTGTTTCGTCATGTAAACATCTAGAATATCATGAATGCTCTAACTATTTCCCTTATAAAACGAAACCCAGGCAAACATCTCTTTCTTTGAAAGCTCCCACTATCAAACTTCCATACTCTTTGAAGACTCTGCCAACTGAAGTTTCTGAGCCCTTTTTCCAAACTCAATTCACTCTCCAGAAGTTGTTATCCATCATATCCTACACACAAAGACAAGGAGCTCTCAAGCTTCCAATTGACCTCTATCATGGCTCTTGCAAGACACGTAAGTTCCTTGAGAACCTCTAGAATGCTACATCCAGAGCCAGACCGTGGTCGCGTTTTCAACCTCTTAAACACGAGCAACAACACTCTCAGAACCCAAGCTAAATCCCCTCCAGGTCGACCCGGATGAGATCATCAAAACCCTACACGATGACCCCACCAATGCTCACAAGAAACACATCTACACCAGAACTGCCGTCTCTTCAGTCACTCCCTACAGCTCCCGCTATGCCTCCCAGCAAGAAATCCCCAAATATATCATTTCGCAGGAAGGCGCTCCGGCCGACTCAGTGCATCAGATGCTTAAGGATGAATTGGATTTGGATGGGAGGCCAAATTTAAATTTGGCAAGCTTCGTGGGGACGTACATGGAGAGGGAAGCAGAGGCTCTAATGGTGGAGAATTTGTCCAAGAACATGTCGGATGCTGACGAGTATCCTGCAATGATGGCTATGCATGCTCGTTGTGTGTCCATCATCTCCCATCTTTGGGGCGTCCAGAAAGGTGAGACTGCCATTGGGTCTGCTACTACGGGATCTTCGGAGGCTATTCACCTTGGTGGCCTGGCTATGAAACGTCGTTGGCAGGAGAAGCGTGATGCAGAGGGGAAGGACAAGTCCAAACCCAATATAATCATGGGCTCGAATGCTCAGGTCGCCCTAGAGAAATTCGCTCGCTACTTCGAGGTAGAAGCTAGGATCTTAGACGTTAGCGAGAAGAGTCTTTACAGACTTGATCCCGAGCTCGTGAAGCAGAATATTGATGAGAATACCATCGGCATTTTTGTGATTTTAGGATCAACCTATACCGGTCACTATGAGCCAGTCGAAGAAATCTCCAAGATCCTAGACGATTACGAGGAGAAGACCGGAAATGACATTCCCATCCACGTGGATGCCGCGAGCGGTGGTTTCGTCGCTCCCTTCACCCACGCCAAAGTTGGTGGTCCCAAATGGTTTTTTCTTTTCCCTCAACCAACATCCTCTCAGCTAACAATTGAACAGGAACTTCCAACTTCCCCGCGTAAAATCCATCAACACCTCCGGCCACAAATTCGGTCTCGTGTATGCCGGTGTCGGTTGGATCATCTGGCGTGACCAGTCCTACCTCCCCAAACACCTCATCTTCGAACTGCACTACCTTGGCGGCACCGAGGAATCCTATACCCTGAATTTCTCCCGCCCAGGCGCCCAAGTTATTGCGCAGTACTACAATCTCGTTCATTTGGGGTTCAATGGGTATAGGGATATCATGGAAAACTGTCTTGCAAATGCGAGATTGTTGAGTAAGGCGCTCGAGGCGACAGGGTGGTATGTTTGCGTGTCAGATATCCATCGCAAGAAGGGAGAGCACGTCTTCAAGGGCAAAGGCGAAGCCGTCTTTGGCAAAGACGACGAGACCAGCGCCGATTATAACGCGGGTCTGCCAGTCGTAGCATTCCGCTTCTCCGACGATTTCAAGAAAGAGAACAGCCACGTCCACCAAGAAACCGTCAGCAACCTCTTACGCGCGAAACAATACATCATCCCAAGTAAGCTCCTCTTCCAAAATCACTCCCCACCGCACAACTAACCCACCGTCCAGATTACCCCCTCCCCCCCAAAGAAGAAAAAAACGAGATTCTCCGCGTCGTCGTCCGCGAAAGCATGTCCTTGGACCTCTTGGACCGCCTCATCACAGACATCTGCGCCACCACGCAACAATTGATGGACTCGGACCCCATCGACTTGGCACCCTTCCATCCAGGCGCTCCCAGCCAATTCGAGAAGCAGCATTCGAGCCAGGGCTTGCATGCGCACCAGAAGCATAAGGCGCAGAGGCCGATGAGCAAGGGCGTCCATAGGAGTGTTTGTTAAGCCTGCCGGCCTGCAGAAAATGCCGACCGCTAGAAATGGGCAATTATTGCTGGGCTTCAAGGTGTGAGATCGGGGAAGTGGCATGTACATACATATGACTCGCTTGCAGATGAGAGGAACAGCGGGGATGGAACAAAAGCAAATGGATTTACGATAGACATCCAGTAGCATACTTTTAAAAAGCAAGCAAAGCAAAAACATGCTCACGAAGTCCTTTTTTTCCCTTCCGTCGGCCCTTGGCTGCGAATTTTGTGAAGCGGCATGCATTGCAGGGCATGACTTCATCCAGGATAGTCAGAATCACCATCGTTGTTCCAAGACAGGGGTTCTAGTTGGAGAAGGGGGGGAGGCGGGGGATTTAAGGGATAGCGGGGGTGGATGTGGAGATGTGGAGATGGGAGAAAGGGGAAGGTCAGGATGGGTAAAAAGGGAGGGGCAGGGATTGTTAGTCGTGGTGGGAAGGAAGGGAGGGGCTAGTCTCGGACTAAAGCGTAATCCGAATTGGTTAATGGGGTTAGGCAAAAGGGTGAGGGTGGGTTTTAGTGACAAGTAGTGATTGATAGTTTTTTGTCTTTTAAGATCACAGGGATGGCCCCAAGTTGGTACGAGAGGGTTATGAGTAAACGAGCTAGGGCTGGCTACTGCGGTGGAACAGAGATGCATGACTTTTACGCTTGTGCGCAGTTGAACTTGTTGCAGGTTTATGAGCGTCCGAGGCAAAGGGTTGGGGTGTCACTTGCAGGGAAGATGTTGACTGCTCTGATTGAATTTCTACTGTGTAAAGGCTCTCTGTGGCAACGGTTTAGAGCTGGTATCCGAAGGTTTCCTCCTGTAGAAGTGAAGGTACGTTGATGCCGAAGATTGAAATACAGGATGGTAAAGGAGTGGCGTTGCCTCAGTGGCATTGAACAAGCGCAGCGTCTATTTTGTATGGAATGGGGGGAAAGGACGCTTCATCATTGTCCGTTGAGAAGAGGTTTTGGCTTCTACAATCGGACCTTAGATGCCGCGGTCTTAGGCATCATTGTCGAAGTCTGGGGGACCTTCTGGGTGCTGAGGTTGTTTCATTGTCAATGAGGTGGACGAATTATAATGGAGAGGAATTTACTTACATCATGATGCCCCTTGTGAGGTCGACGGTGGTGGTAATAGTACTCCGACGGCATACTCTTTGTAGAATATGTCGGAGTGAACCTGGTGCTTGTGGTGAAGCTGGAGATCCAAGAGTAAGTGAATGGGGCTTCAGTCGTCTCGGTCGTGCTGCTGGCGGATTCGGTAGGGTCGGTTGATGACGAGGATTCAGTTGTGCTGGTGGAAGTACTGGTAATGTTCTTCGTCAAGGTACTTGGGTCGAAGGAGTACGTTGCGCTTGTACCTGTTGTGGTGTCAGAGATGTCCTGGGAGTAAGCTGTGGAGAGACGAAATCATGTATTACCTGTAGGAGATGTTGGGATTGATGTAATAGAACCGATCGTGCCGGTGCCAACGGTGGGAAGAGGAACCGTCCCACTGCCGCTGGACGGATATGGCACAGACGATGAAGTCAAAGACCAGATAGGATAGGACCAGGTGGGATAAGTTGGGTAGAGAGGAGTCTTGGTCTGATTTCCTGGATCCGTGGAGCTAGTCAGGTTGGTGGTGAAGCTTGAAGTCCCGGTCGCTGGACTGAGAGTAGTGGTGTTGCTGACCGGGAATGGCGTGGTGATGGTGCTGCTTGTGGTTAAGGTTGAGCTGATTGTTTGTGTAGAATTGATTGTCGTAGTGGTATTGGACACAGTGCTAGTCAAAGAGGTTGAGATACCGCTAGCTCCAGTGCTTGAAGTTGGGAAGCTATAAGTGTAGCTGGACCCTGTCGGGCTAAAAACGGTAGTAGAATTTCCATAAGGTGCTGTAGGACTCGTGCCGGTGCTGATAGGACCAAGTCTTCCGCTGGAGCCTCCAGTTGGATAAGACAGTGACCCGCTAATGACGGTAGGCGTGAAGGTGGGAAAGCTAAAACTGTATGGAGGGTAGCTCGGTTTGCCAGAAGTACCTGCTGCACTGGTGCTGGAATTGGATCTTGGAGATGTGGTCCCTGTGCTGATTGGTACTAGGCTTGAGTTCGTGAAGCTATACACAGATGATGACGCTGTGGGGTCCAAAGAGCCAGTAGCGGTGGGAATAGTCCCGCTTCCAGTGCCTGTCGGAAAGGTTCCGCTACCAGTCCCAGTAGGTCCACCAAATCCAGTACTGAAGGAGTACGGATAAGGGGGCAGCGTTTCGTTGTCACATCGAGGATGAACCAGCGCGGGTCGGAGAGCTGTGACTATATTAGCGGAGCGAAGCGTGGCGAAAAGCGTTTCGCTGGAGCAAGTTGAAGTCAATGGGATCGTTGTACATTTAGTCTCTCCGAGGATCAAGTAGACAAGAGTCAACCAACAATGCTTTTTCTGAGACAGTAATAAAGAAAACTCTAAGCCTAGAAAATGGAAGAGGGCTTGTTGATCTTTCTTCTGCTGTGCCTAGAAAAGGAGATTATGCAACCTACCAAGCTCGGCTGCAGCAAGAGTAAGGAGCCTCCCAAACACAGCAACCCTCGTTACATGCATTTTCAACGGGCAGAAGTTTTAGCTGCTTGGGTAAATAACGAGAGACTGAATTCTAGAGCTCGGTGGCAACAAGGACGAGCTTTGGACAAAAAAGGTAGAACATCACCCAAAAAGCCAGCGGAAAGAAGATCTTATACTGCCTCAGCTTGCAAGGGCCGGCACAGCGTAGGAGACCCTTGTGGTCCCCCAGTGTGCAGAGGTCAGCTCGAAGAGACATTGTGCGTCTTCCAGAAAGCAAGGTCCCTCGGCGATGAATCCATGCATCTTGCACTCGATACTGGTGACTCAGGGCTTTGAGATCCCTGGTGTTTGCAAATGCCTATAAGCCGGCGGGAAGAGCTGCATAAGATAGATCCACAGTGAAAGGTGGATAGCGCAGAAAGGAGCGTGATCTCAGATCATGTGACAAAGAAATGACATAGTCGCACACAACGTTGTGAGACGCTGAAACTAGGTATAGGTCTGGAGATCTCAACAGTTCCGGTCGAGTGTTCCACATTTTGACACCTCTGTCAGATAAGCGGGAAATTGGAACATGTAGACAGCCGTTGGATCTTCTCTGGGATTGCTCGGATGTGGCTGGCCAAAGCCAATAAGGGAGATATGGTAGGCAGGGGGGGATGCACAACGGGGTTGTTGCAGGAAATGAGAGAAGATGAGTGTGCCTTTTCAGATGGTCCCGGCAACCGCGCAAGCCCGGAAGCAGACTGTACTGTGTACCTGACAGTAGCGTAAGGACCTTTCTATCAAGCAAAGCCGGCTTTTGGGCGCTATAGCAAGAAATACCAGCTGTCATTTGCGCAGAAATATGTCTTCTAATAGAGCATCTTGCTTCAACGGCCAAGCTAGAAGACGTATTGGAAGACTGGGAACAAGTCAGTTTTTCGCTCGAAGTCGAATTAACGTCGGATGTAACCAGCCGTATGCAGCTCTCATGCCAAGCTGGGAGATCCTGATTTTTTGTGACACGGCCGCACTTCCGAAAACGACAGAGCAAGTCGATTTGACCAATCAACGAAAACATGACCGTATTACAGTGTACCTCTTCCAGTCGCGATGATGTGATCTGAGATCCTCTAGAAGACCGCCAAGAAAGTACTGTCAGATCGTCGATTGCAGCATTTCTTTCCTACTTGCCGTCCGAACAAAGTGTCGACTTCCCTCGCCTAAGCATCATCTCGGGCCGAGCACATTTACAGGAGTGGAACAGGGTCGAATTCAAGGGCCAGATGTTCTTGGGAGGAACACAGAAAGCACAATGACCCCATCGCCAACATAACGAACACCACCCGCGCAGTAAGCCCATCCACCACGTCGAGACCTCTCCTCAAGTCTAATCGTTTCCAATAAACACCGCCCAAGACATCCAAACCCTTCACGATATGCCGTGCCGACTCTTTCAAATTTGCTTGAAGTCATGAGCATCTAGGTAGGCCTTCCTGCTCGTCAGAACCGCAGGTCCTGTCCTTTTTGACATCTTAGCCTCATACTCGCCAATCGCAATCTACAGCGTCGCTGTAGCCGAATGAATTGGGGAGGTGCAAAAGACGAAAGGATAATTTCAAGTAGACTTGCGGCATCTTGGATAACGTGATTTGCCCCCTTCGCCTCTGACGCTTGTATTGGCTTTTACTATAAACGTGAAGCGGGACTACAAGGCAGGGGAGACGCACCATACTCACTAAATGCGCTGCATCGCCAAATAACGTAACCATCCCTTCTTCGTTGTGCCATGCCCCCTCGTCAAGTACCCAATTCTCCAAGCAAACAATTTTCGGCCGCGCTGTCTCTGGGATATCCGTTATAGCTTCCTTGAACGAATCAGCCCAATCCTGGGCTAAGTGTTTCATCGGCTTGATTCTTGCTCCAATCGTAGATGGGATTCTTAACGGCTCCCCATACCCATGAACGCTTTCCGAAAGGCCCAGGAAATGATGATCTGGCGTTTATAATATTCTCCTCTTCCGCCCACTGCGTGTTATTTCGGGATGTGTGATGGGAGGAGAGTTGTGGAAGACGTCCGTCTTAGTCTCCACCTGAAAAAAGAAGGGATCCGGGATTATGAGAGCCAGAGAACCGGGTAGATGATGCTGACGCCGAGCAGGCAGGTGGGGAGAGTCTGTTCGTCACATGCTTAGGTAGTATCATGGAGCTGATGTTGAAGCAAGTGCTGTCAGCGCCAACCACATTATACTGAGATGCGAAGGTGGTTTCATGTAAGAAGTGTGGCTCGGTATGAGATAATACAGCGAAAAGACCGGTCTCAAACCATGTAGTCTCCATCAGTCCGCGGTATTCTGTGATGATGGTGAAGGATTTCTGTGGACCCCAAGGCATACTTGCAATTCATTAATCCCCATCACCAAAGGGCTTTTCTTAACCGCTCACGTGACACGCGGGCCCCGCTTGTTCGGCGGAACCCCATTTCGCCGCGGATATCACTGAATAACAATTGCCGTTGTCGCGCTCTTGATCGCTTTGGGCAGTCGTGCGACGTATGCCCAGGGGAGCGGTCAGGTTCTAGAAGTAGGGCTCAGGAGGCTTGGCCCGGAGGTAGAGACTTCCTCTCCCCTTATTCGTCAATCTAGATCAGCAATCTGCGGATACTGTATGCAATGCAAGGCACCTTTCCCGGAAAAGGGCATTGAGCTACCTTACGCAAGGAAAATGGGGGACCTGAATCATCTCAGCGAAAACACGACCTGGAGCAACAAAACCATACTTTTCCTCTGCTTGGGAAGTTCTACCTACTCTATCGTCTACGCTATGATAAGGATCTATTTTGGAACCATAATCACTATATGGGATATAGATAAGCTAGAAGCTGGCATTTTTTGCAGCCCACCGGCCGACACAATCACAAATCTTCCCAGAGAATCTGGATGAAGCATATAAAGTACATACCCGAGGCATGTCAGCCACAATGCCGAAGATGACGCCCATCGTGTCAACCTGAGAAATTTGCGCCGAAAGGTCAATTGGCGGGCCGTAACCATCATGTTCTACTGCTATCATGCGACCCATTGATGACGTCTCATTGATGTACTTCTCCATTTGATTTGCGATTTATCTACGCGGGATCCAGGATGCTGCGGTTATGGGCGTAATCCTGCAACTGAAGCTACACGGGAGTAGCCTCTTAGATAAATGGCTCAGCACAAACATCGTGCTCTGAGGTGTAGCTTGTGCTTTTACTTGTGCTGCTGCATCTGACTATCACAGCCTGCTGGCCGCGCGAATCTTTCCGGGTATCTTTGAAGCCGCCATCGGAGCATTTTATGCTCATCAGTAGCGAGTGGTACCCGAACGTCCGAGCAGACTTCTCACTTCAGTATCTGATAGTGATCTCGGTTTCGGTGAGATCCTTGAGGTATCGTATCCTTTCCCTTCCAACAAGTTAAGCATCGTGCACTAATCAGTTGAAAGATCATATTTCTTGTGTTCGGGGCTTACCACCGTCTCCATTGGCCTTGTCACCTTACCATTTAACCAGACACTCGATGGAAGTTCAATGAATTTTCAATGGCCGGGAAGATCACGTTGCTTCAGCATATGTCTGCTAATCAGACCGGCATCAAGAATAAGTACTCAAGTTCTCTCATATGTGGGAAATTTTGTTGAACACGTGAATGGCTTTTAACGAAGGTAATGATCCTAGTTCAGAGTCGTTGGGGAGGTGAAGCATACAGGCTTCGACAGAGTGCGGCTCAGATCTCCATCTTTAGAGGTGTCATCACAACTTACTTGGCTGCTCTAATCAATCACGCGGGCTATTCGCCTCCTATTACTGCGCTTCTGGACATTGCCTAGCGGCATGGTCTAGGTTGGAAGTACATGCCTTGCTGGATACGGCGTCCGCTACAACGGAAAGCGTTGCTCCTTGAGCATGACGAGATTGATTTGGAAAAGATGGCGCAGTCCAAGCACGGGGAGGGAGAACGAAGAGGGAATGATACGAATGTGCAGACGCAGGAGGTGAAGGCTTAGGTGTCTGTAGGATCTGAAGCTGTGAGGAGGTAGATAGTAGTAGAAAGCGAGAAATAGACAGGAATTGCGTTATGAATCATGGATGTTGATTAACTTCTAGGGAACACATTGAGAAAGAACTCTTCCAAACCATCCGATCCATCACCCCAGCTCCTCACCCATCCACTTGGGGAAGAAAAAAATTCCCATCTTGGTACATAAGCTCCCACATATATCCGCGCCACAACGAAGCGACCATCCAACGTACTGTACATACATAGCACTCCAAAACAGAAGCGGTTGCACCAACCAATTCCGCTCCATGCCGCTCCACAGCCAAACAATTTAAAAAAGCCGTGGAATTGTGGAATTGTGGAGTTAGGGTGGTGGATGTATTGAGGCAATTTGATGCTCTGATAATTTGGGTTTCCTAGGGATGGGGATTGACAGATTTACTGTAGTGCAATTGGATAAGCGCGGGGTGGAGAGCGTAATGAACTGGTTTGGCTGGACAAAGGGGGGGAAAGTGATTGCAGAAGGTGGGAAGGGAAGGTTACCTAGGTTAGAATCAAAGGGGAAGGGGAAGCGAGAAAGGGACGGGGGAGGGTCTAGTAGAGGTTGATTGTGAGGAAGGGCGAGGTTTGTGTATCTACAGTAGCTAGAATGAATTGGTACGGTCAGCTGGCTCGAGTGATCAGCCTAATGTCAAGGTACCCCTCTGAATAGGATTATGATTCCCCATGGTGCAAAAGGTCCATTGGGATGTATGCTGGGTAAATTGCGATAATTGGTATATGAGCGGAAAAATTATACTCGGGCTATCCAATACCTCCTCCAGAGAACACCCCGGGTGCAGCCTTCGATACAGCCACCCATGGTTACTTGCAACCCCCTCAAACAGCTATCCCCGTAGTATGGCCCGCAGTTGCCGTCTCGCCCCCATCACGAACAGCATTATGCCTGACACCCCCCAGAGCGGATATTTCCCCTGCAGGGACGGCCTTCAGGCCCTCGTCCTCGAGGCTGTTCATTTCTTCCTCGGTGGCGTTGTACTTTTTGAAGATGATCCAGAAAAGAGCTGCGGTGATGAACGTTGCGATGGCGAGACCAGCTGGATACGGGTTAGTAAGGGTACCATTTTTGGAGAGTAGAGGACTAGAAACTTACTGTACATCCATACGAGCTTGGGATCTTTGGCGGTTGGCGCCAATGCAATTCCGAGAGCGGATCCGAACGCAGTCTGCAGGAGAAACATGGCCATGACAAAAGACCTGTGAATTTGTGAGCATTCCGGCGATAATTAGATAGTCACGGCAACTCACTTCATGCTCGGTGGGGCCTTGGTAAAGGCATATTCGAGACCAGTAATACTTGCGAAAATCTCCGAGAGACCAATAAGAAGGTATGCAGGGGTTTGGACAGCGACATGGACCTGGTTCGGGATGGATCCATCAGGGCCGGCTGCGTCGCATGTTAGCGGCGCATCGTAACAGGGCGCGGCTCTATAGATCAAGTGCTGAACAATGGCGGCGTAAGCCATGGCAAGAGCACCAAGGAGGAAGCCCATGGCGATACGAGTGATGGGCCTGAAAGGTATGCCTATTTTTCGTAGGAAGGGGTATAGCAAGCGATCGCAGATTGGTATGAAGATGATAATCGTCAGAGCATCAATGTTCTAGCGCATCATATCAGTATGCTGGATTGGACAGAGTTCTCGCTCCAGTTTGGCTTACCTGCATGATATCGTTTGGAATCCCATGAAGTTCCATCGTAGCAGCTTTGAAGCTTTGATGTCAACCACAGCCAGCAATAGGCGGAAAGTGAAGGTACATACCTTGCGAGACAAAGTTGTTCAACATCTGCGAATAGACAACCCAGTAGATAGGGTAGAATATAAACACTCGGCAAGCAACAAGGCCACGTTTGAGTTCATCAATGAACAGATCATTCCAGGGCGTCTTGTATTTCCGGCCATACTCTTCCTGATACGAGGGTTTCGCAGCGTCTATACAAACCGTCAGCAACATGTCAACGCTCGCAAACTTGCAGAATTTTCTGGTTTACCCATATTGCCTCTGTTCATGATGCCAATCCATAGGGCTTTGAACGCGCTGGGTATGACGCTACCCTTTGGTGGACGCACAACATAGTATTTCTTGCCTACAATCAAGACGATGATCCCGACGATGAACATGCATAGACAGAGAAGGAAAGCAGCCCAAAAGTCGATCCATTTCTCCATCTCGGTGGTTGCGATGGAGGATAACGAGCCAACATTGATGCACAGATAGAATATCTAGTGACCGAGTCAGACCTTGACCTTTAGATCATATCTTGGCGCACATACCATGTAGATTCTTTGGATCGTAGCACCAGGATCTACAATGACCCTTTCCCCGTTTTTCTCCACGCGAACCTTTTGCTTGGTGTTGCGGTATTGTTCTGCGATCAACGGACTGACATTTGACTTGATTCCTCCTGTGCCAAGACCAATCACAATCATAGCAACGATAATCCCTCCGAGTGCAGCTCCATGTTCAATGGCCGTTGGGAGAGATGTGAAAAAGAGGATGAGGACGCCCGTAAGATAGACCAATGCAAAATAGAAGATGGTATTATATTTCCCCAGATACTGGTCGGAAACGATAGCGCCCAAGATGGGAGTCACGTAGCACCAAAATTGGAAGAAATCCGTTAATCCAGTTGCGCCTACCTGCCCAAGGCCTGTCAAGGGTCAGTATAAACCAGCCATGTATAAAAGATAAGAAGAAGCGGTAACACATACCTATTGCCCCAGCGGGTTTGCTATGATCATGAGGGTGGTACTTGTTCTGGATGTAGTTTTGGAAAGGCCCGGAAAGGCCATAATAGGTAAATCGTTCGGCAAGTTCAATAATCGCAACGAGGAAAGCCGACCATGGGAGCTTATCCGGGACATGGCGCAATGTGGCCCTCTCCTCCTCTGTCGGCTCATCGCCAGCGGGCTCGAAGGACGATAGACTTGCGGACTCATTTTCAGGGACTTTCTCCTGAACAGCGGCGGGCATGTCAATCGAAGTTTTACCCTCAGTTCCCCCAGCCATGTCCTGCAAGTTCATCTTACGAGGTTCTACCTCGGTAGCATGGAACCTTTTCGGTAATCAGCAACAAAATTCCACAGCGAGGGATGGGACTTGAGCAGTACTCTGCCAGCGTCGATGTACGTTCGTTCGCCATCTCCAAAATCTTCTCACGGCAATCCAGGGATACTGCGCTGCTGCAACGCGGAATTCTGCCCTGGTGGACATACCCTGGACCTATATGCAGCTCCTCGAAAGGCACCGTTGTAACCCTCACATCGTTATCAAGATAAACATGCCCCTAGCTTCGGCTATGGGTGTGAAATATCACCAATCGAAGGCTGCCATTGGACGAGAAAGTGGGGAATGTCGCACTTGTTCTAGAAGACATGAGTTCTTTCCTTCTCCGCACAATCTGATAGGACCGTGCCGTGAGTGATCCGCATGTCGTTCCACGCTTGACATGCACCCTTTTTCTCGTAATCCGAACATCGTGCAGCGGTACCAGGACTCGAAGCAGCATGGCGCTTTCACCGATCGGTGACCTCTATGCAGACTCGCACCCTCCGGGCCTCTCCGATCTGGAAGGTCGCGTTGCGGAGGTAGGGTTGCCAGTGTAACGGGCTCTTAGGCGAGCTCTCGATTGCCTGCGGTCGTACCATTCCTGGCTGGCGGTCCTATAACCTTTCCAGATCCTATAACAGAGAAGTCCACGAGGAAGCAGGACAGAATACGTACGAGATTGCGCTACAGCCAAATGGCTTGGTGGCTCGGGCCAACGTTTCCTTGAATGGCAGTCCACTCCCGTCAAGCGTACCGGTATCAAAGCTTGAATCGCTTGATCGTGTGCTCTTCCGTCTTTTAGCCTGTTTCTAGGCCGAGGGCCGATAGAAGTACTGTAAGTACAGGCAACTCAATCGCCACCTCACTGATCAAAAAGCTCAATGGAGACTCGCGGTACTGATGAGCAGCCGAGGAGCCATGCAAGATGGTTGTGGGTGTATTCGCTGGTGATAGGCATGGGTTACAGTAGCGAGCACCCCTCGGTCACACCCACGACACCCTCATTCACTGTAAACAGTGATTATCAGATCGCCTCCACCCTTTGCCACAAGGCTTTCTCGTGTCTGCTGATGCCAATCATACATACAGTAGTATACTCGGTTAGTTGGCGGCAATTCCGAACAAATAGCCAGCCACCGTTTCGGATCGCTACACAGTTACGGAGCATGACGAGCTATGTTCTCGGAATGCCAAGACCCAGCCACACTGTAATTTACATGTAATCTAGTCTTAGTGCTTGGAGATAGATAAGTCCGATAATACTGATTTGGAACCCAAACCTTCCATTTGCCTACCAATTATCATCATCTACCTCCTCTATCATCTCTACCTCTTCTATCTCTACATCAGGCTCATCTGCCTGATTTATAGACTCCTTCACGTCGTCGTCGTCGTCGCCAGGCTTAAATCCTGCTTTTCGACGTGCATAACGTTCCTTTCGCTCCCGTCTGCTAAAGAAATAGCCTGAATTCTTTGAGTCAACGTCGTATTACCTTCTTTATTACTCATAATTGCAGACGAAGCAAATGAGATAAAGATCAATTGCTAGAAAGTACTCCGTAGGAGGGGAAAGATGTACATCGCTACTATTCTATCTACCTCTGAGCTAAAAATCAGGAAATCATCCCCGGACGCTAAGACTAGATTACATGTAAATTACAGTGTGGCTGGGTCTTGGCATTCCGAGAACATAGCTCGTCATGCTCCGTAAGGTAAGGTAAGTTCCGATTAGTGGTACGCCCCCCCGTAAAGCGTCAGCCCAGGCCCGATTGTTGACTATTTATTTCGGCCATTCCGAGAGACAGAAAAGCCTTGCCAGCATATTGGAGGATTGCTAGAAGAAATCAATTCATCCATAGGTTATTAGGCAGTATATCCGAGGCTCGTCCTTCAGCATCCTATTCTCTTCTCTTTCGAATGGTCATACAATGTGCTTGAAAATGGACATTCATTATGTCGTGAAGATACTACCTTAGGTAGATACTTCCACCACGAACTTCCACTTTGAGCAATCGCGCCTAGTCGAGGAGTCAGTCCTGGCCGGCATGCGGAGAATACACAGACATGTTCTTGGTGTGGAACATGCTGAAATCCGAACAAACTTACTCAAGTGAGGCTCGGTGTGCACTGAGGCCAGCTTTAGTATCTTCGATCCTTCGATGTTGTTCCTCTTTGTCAGATTTCGTTCACTGAACATGGTGTGCCTAAGAAGTCATTAACTACCTTGGTACTCTGGGTGCTGGCATCATGCGAGGAAAACGTCCAGGAGTGTGAATCCTCTTATTTTCCACTATCCTATTCTTCCATTACTGTAAATCGTTGCAACTAGACCAAAGCATTGTGGGAATACGAATCTTCATAATACGATTCACGTTTACTACACGGTAACCTAACCTTTCTTGACTACCCTATGGATTCACTGCAGAATACATGATCAAAAGGCTCCAGGAATCACAGTTGCACCGCCAAGCTCTAAAATACATTTGGAGAGCGCGTGCTAGAAGCCATCCCTCATGAAATCTGCTATGTGCAACCTGCCAGGACGCACTCAGAAACCGCCTACCAGACGCCTAATGCACCCTAGTCTCTTGAGTATCCGAAGGTGTAGAAGCTGGGAAACGAATAGAAAGCGGCCACGGCGTATGCTATACGAAGACGAAGCTGACATCCACGCACAGGCTTATTGATTCCTAGCATATGGATGGAACCCTCGGTGAGCTCCCGCACCTCGGCCGCCACCCCTATAGTTGGCTCCAGGCTTTCCGGCGTTTTTTGGTCCAGTTGGTGCGTTAGCTGGAGGTGCGCTTTGAGGGCCTTGAGAGCCGCGGTTTTGCTGCCCTGCCTTGTTGCCCGCGTTACTTCCACCCCGGCCCATCCCTCCTTGAGCTCCCATGTTCGGCTGTGGTACGTCGTCGTACATGCCCTCCCATGAGGTCGGACCACCCTGCTGGTAGTTCTGCATCTGCTGTACCTCCTGGGCAGCCCGGCGAGCCTGTTGTTGTTCGTACTTTTGTTGCTCGAAGAGCAGTTGGTCTTGAGCGTTGTATCCAGGAGTACCTCTACGGGCTCCTCCTCCCCCTCCTCCCCCTCCTCCTCCACCACCACTGCCACCACCACCACCACCAAAGTTTCCCATCGCTGGACCTCCACCTACAGGACTGGCATTCATCGGAGGCACTCCATTCATTGGTCCGCCAAAGCCTCCTGCACCTTGCGCTTGCTGTTGCATTTGCATTTGCTGAAACTGTTGCATTTGTTGCATCATAGCCGGATTCATGCCTTGTGCCCCGGGGCTCTGTGGAAGTGGACTCTGCGAACCCTGACTTTGATTCATTTGCTGTTGCATAACTTGCATAGCTTTCATTTGCTGCATTGCTTGCATCTGCTGCATCATGGCTGGATTCATCCCCGCCATGCCCATCTGGCCCGCCATGCCTCCGTTCTGAACCGCGGCGGCGGCTGCCATCTGTTGCTGCATAGTGGCGAAGTATTGTTGCATTTTCTGCCAGTACTGTGCCATCATCTGGGGGGTCATGCCATTGGACATGCCCTGGCCACCCTGCTGATTCTGGTTCTGAATTTGGTTATTGGCGTTACCACCATCGAAATTGCCACGGTCGTTGTCTCGGAATCTGTCATTGTCTCTACCGCCACGACGGCCGCCTCGTCCTCCCCTACCTGCCGCTTCTTCCTCGTCGCGCATATTTCCCCTAGGTTGGGCCTTCTTGACTTCGATCGGCTTTCCCAGAATCTGTAGATCGCCTTGTAGAGTTGCATCCACCGCTGCCTCACTATCGAAGGTGACAAAACCAAAACCGCGTGGTCGTCCAGTATCTTTGTCAATCATGAGTGTAGCATCAACAACTCTTCCGAACTGCATGAAATACTCCTTGAAGTCTTGTTCGTTCGCATCTTGACTTACCCCTCCAACGAATATCTTACTTGTGCGTTCCTGTTCGTCTCGGGGAATGGCCCGTTTGGGGTCGATCTTAATGAATGGCAAAGAATGTGAGCTTTCAGAACTACCAAAAAGGAGTCTTGAGGGGGCTTTAGTTGAGGTTGAAATTGAAGGTCTTACAATCTTGCCATCCAAGTAATGCTCCTTGACCATCACCACGTTGACAGTCCGCGGATCTCTGAATGTAAGAAATCCAAATCCACGCGAACGCCCGCTAGCCCCGTCTCTCATAACGGTGCATTCCTGCACTTCGCCGAACTTCGAGAAGTACTCTTTCAACGATTCTGTAATAGGGGTAAAGATTTTAGCATGTGCCCAATCTACAAAGCGAGGATTGAATTAGGGTTGACGCACGATCCGTTGTTTCCCAATTTAGTCCACCTATGAACATTTTCCTACATTATTCGATCAATCATCAGCATTGAACAACAATATTGCAGAATCGCTGTAAGTATCTCAAAACAAAGAATGAAGACAATCAAGGCGAGAAATCAACAAAATTCAACTGATGAAGTGTCCGGACTGTTGTCGTGATTTAGTTAAGATACCGAATCCGAGAACTATAGCCAGCAATACGCGTAGCCACCAGGTTTCCACACCGAATTTGTGTTCAGCCAGGGAGTCTCAGAGAAATGCGTCGTGGGTAAGCCGAGGGGCTTCCAAAGGGGTTTCGTGAGCAATGTCCTCCCTTTGCTATCTGAATTAAGGAACGGGCAGTAGGCCAGCACACCATGCACAGGCGTATGTACAAGGACTGGTCAAAGTGCGTGCGGGAGATTCGTGTTTTTCTATAAAGTCGTATGCTAGTGTTCGAGTGCCATATTTCGCTGAGGGCTAAGCGTGACATAGACCTCTGTCTTCTGCCCTGCTCTATGAAGATGATATCGACAATAAGCTATGGAGTAGCAGTAGTTCTATAGTCGCTTTCCCAGGTGGTATGCACGGTGATTACCTATCCAGCTTGTTTTCTGCTCAGAGAGCCAAACCCTCACGAAATTGCGATTCACCTAGTTTCTCATTTTCTGTGGTGCAGAGTCGATCTCGTACCCAAGCTCAACAGAACAGCCACATCGCGAGAGTGTCTCCGCACCACCTTTTTTGTACCCAGTGGTCCTCAAATCAACTTCGCCCATCAGTTTTCCGTGTAGGAACACTCGACCCCTTCCGATTTATTTTGATGACCGAATAGTGAACCTATCTCCCCAGGTCATGGACAGCGCAGGCTGCCATGAACTTGGTCCACAGTGACAGAGCCACGACACCTTCGTGCATGCGCTTCTCAAATGCAAGACGGACTCATCCCCGAGGGCATCCCATGCCCTCGAACCTTAATCATCCTGGTAATTGCTTTCCGAAAATGAAGCTCGGGAGCTTCAAACTTAGGACCAGAAGCAGCGAACATATAGAGGGGGTGGGACTTTAAAATAACGAGAAAATTTTCGCCAACGTGAACTTACCCATCTTCTTTTATGCCAATACCATGTTGTTCTGGCTCTACAGCTACGTCGCCGTAACTATTACCCTGGGCCCCATTACCGTGTCCATCGTTCCACGATGATCCGGCATTCCCATTTTGGCCGCTACCATATGCGTGTTGGCCGTGATCAGGTATGCTGCTTTGCTCTTGTGTAACGTTCTCTTGTTTCACTTCATCGTGGGTTCCGATGTTTCCATTGATCGCTGAAGTTTCCATCGGCTCGGGTAATGCCTCTACCTGAGTCGAGGCCGATTCCTTTGTCGCATTTTCGTCTCCATCGTAACTGCGAGCGGGTTTAGAAGACAAAGGGGAAAACGTGGGTACTGGGAAGGAGGCGCTGGGATTTTTATCATGAATAACTTACAGGTCAGCAAAGAGATCCTCGTCGAGTTCTTCGGGTTCCGTCATTGCCGCTGTAAGTAGCTAGTGATTAGGGAGGAAAAGTCACGGCTAAGAAACCTCAGAAGCCCGGTCGGCTTGTAGTCAAAGCTTGCAGCTCAACTTTGCGACGTCTCTTATGTTTATGTACGAACGAATTCAAATACAAGGGTAATTAGAGATCCAAATCTTTGTTCTCCAGGACCTGAAGGTGTGTCGAGAGGTGTGTGTCGAGGTGGATGTGTTCGAGGTTGAAGTGAAGATGTAGAGAAGAGAGGTGCTTCAGCTTTAAATGCGGCGACTCTAAAAGCCGCTAGTCCGCGTTTGGACGCTCTGCCTCACATTGAGACTTGCCATTCGTCTAGCATTTGAACGTATGCGGGAAGCATTCTGGTCTTTGTCTTGCCTTGATATTGTACAGACGAACAACTGTCACAATGGCCTCCAAGAAGCTTCCCCAGCAGGTAGGCAGACTTTAGGTTGTCTAAACCTGTACCATTCAGGCTGACAGTGTCAACGATGAAGGAGATGGTCCAGGTCGGTTCGTACTTTACTGTTGACCAAGTACCTACGAGCTCGCGCATAGCTGCCTGAATCTGATACATTTGGCTGACTGATAGTTGGGTATGCCTAGACTCCTCCGAGTATGTGTTCTACTCTTCTGACGGGGCCGTCCCACTAATTAGAATGCAGCAAACCTTCTACAGCCTTTTGGCGTAATCGTCCAGCAAATGTCAGACATACCTCGTATGATCCTAATGTTGTGGTCGGGGCTTCGTATTCGCATGCGGACCTGCTCAAGTTCGATTCTTTGCAGGTCTCCTTACCACAGTGGTACTGGGTAAATGCTAATAGGAGGCCATAGATCATTGACGCCTTCCATATCGAGACCCCATACCCCGAATTCATCATCGAAAAGTTTCGGCCGTAGTACCCATACACCCCCTCTAAGACCCAATTCCGCCTTGTCATCCCCTCCTACTCGACGCACTTACACGCAATTTTTGTCTCACACAAACAATGATTGGACTGCGGAAGATGATGATGATGATGATCAGGATATTGAACAGGAGTACATGTACAACGAGAATCCAGATGAGGACGAGTTTGGTCTTCCGAGTATAACGAGTATGCGAAGGGAAGCTAGAAGAATACAGACCAAAAAGATCAACGATCCGGGTGGAGGTCATGGCAAGAGTAGCAATGGCTTGTCTAGCTTAAGTGCAGAGTCCCTATCTGGCCAAGGAATAGCAAATAGCTCAGACATTGCCGAAGAACGAGGGCCTCCAAACTATCCCACAACCAAAAAGAGTGAGGGCAAGATTCTAAGACCCCAATATAAAGACATTCTTCGTGGTTTGTCTTTCTACCGCTTTTTGACAATCAACGCTGAAGTCTTCTGCGTCAGATCCTGCAAACTCACTCCACCTCATCAGCCATCCTCCTATGCCTCTGAATGCAACCCCAAAGGAAGCCGAAGCCCATTCAACACGAATATCACGCATCAACAAATTTAAGCGCATCCTCCAGGCAAGCTCAATATCGTTGTCCGACCTAAGAGACTCATCTTGGTCCGGCATACCCGCAGAGGTACGGGCGATGTCGTGGCAGTTGCTCTTGGGTTACCTGCCGGTTAGTAGCGAGCGGCGTGTAGCGACTTTGGAAAGAAAGCGGAAAGAGTACCTTGACGGGGTCCGGCAAGCCTTTGAACGAGGAACGACTGTTTCCACTGCAATCGGCACGAAAACCCCATCCAAAAGCCAATCGCGTGGGCGAGGGCTTGATGAAGCACTTTGGCATCAAATTTCCATTGACGTGCCACGAACGAGTCCTCACCTTAAGCTCTATAGTTATGAAGCAACCCAGCGATCACTAGAACGGATTCTCTATGTCTGGGCGATCAGACATCCTGCAAGTGGCTATGTTCAAGGCATAAATGATTTAGTGACCCCGTTCTGGCAGGTATTCCTCGGCAGCTACATTACCGACGCCAATATCGAAAGTGGTATGGATCCTGGGCAGTTGCCGAAGCCCGTACTCGATGCGGTAGAAGCAGATGCATTCTGGTGCCTCACAAAATTACTAGATGGCATTCAAGATAACTACATTTCTGCTCAACCTGGCATCGTACGGCAGGTTGGGGCCCTCCGTGATCTCACCACGCGCATTGATTCTGGCTTAGCAAAGCACCTCGAGAATGAGGGCGTTGAGTTTATGCAATTCAGCTTTCGATGGATGAATTGTCTCTTAATGCGAGAAGTGACAGTAAAGAACACAATACGTATGTGGGACACCTACATGGCTGAAGAGCAGGGGTTCTCCGAATTTCATTTGTATGTGTGCGCGGCTTTCTTGGTCAAATGGTCTGAGCAGCTTGTAAAGATGGATTTTCAGGTAAGTTCGTACGATTTCTTTCAGGGGAATAAAACTAACGACATTCAAGGAGGTCATGATGTTTCTACAAGCATTACCAACACGAGATTGGACCGAAAAAGACATAGAGCTCTTGCTGAGCGAGGCATACATATGGCAAAGCCTTTTCAGAGGATCTAGCGCTCATCTCAAATAGTCTCGCATAATACTAATACCATGTCATTCCATTGTTCACACATATCAGAACGAATACATGATGTTTATTGCCCGTTGTGTCAGAAGATCTCAACCTAGATCCCTCAAGGCTCACGTAATGTCATGGTAATTGCGAGGTCCTTTACCAACGCTGTGAAGGTCTGATGTAAATTGCATAATCATCAACCCCAACGCCCTGCTAAGTTCAGATCCCAAGAATTAGATTGGCATTTCAGCTGAAATGTATGCCCTCCCTATTGAACGCCCACAACAGCTTGAGAAAGTCGCCCTCATCGCAGGATCGGGCGCGCTTCTCAGCTAGCTCCGTATCATCTTCCAGTATCTTTCGAACCTTCTCTCTTATCAGCTCCGCAACCTTGCCCTTTTTCCGCCTCTTGGTGTTTCTGCCATTAAGTAATTTCGCTTGGAGGTCTGATTGCTCCTTAAAGAATGGTGGTATATCGTCGTCAATATCCATGATGCCGTCCCACTCCTCTTCCTCTTCGTTTTCATTATCAGCTTCGACTTCCATAATATCATGGTCGCCGCCTTCTGAGGGTCCATCCTCGACAGGAATGTCATTCTGCGCGCACCAAGTCCTATAATTGCTCTCCAGCATATCCATAACACTCGTGGTTCCAAAAAAGCTCGCCCTGAGCGTCTTATTCTTCCGGACAAAAACCACGCGCAACAGACCATCCCATTCTTCATACCTGATCTGTGGTCTTGGGGTTTTAGGCACTAACCTGACAACGCTCGACTCAACCGCTGGTGGTGGTTTAAAGTTGTTTTTGCTGACTTTCATGATATGATCTATTTTTGCCCACATTTGCGCATTCACTGATAATCGACTGTACAGCCGATCTCCAGGCTTCGCGAAAAGACGCATGGCAAACTCTCTTTGGAACATTAGTATGCATATCCGAGGAGCTGGCGTGGTTGCGAGTAGTTTGAATGTAAGAGGCGATGAAATCTAGCAAAAACTATGAGCTCAAGGTAGAGATATCAGGGATTATTATTGAAACATATACTTGATACGGCGTATTACTTATACAAACATCAAAGTAAGGTAGATCAGTCTTAACCACGTCCCCGAGCAGAACTTCTAATCGCTTTTGCTCTGGCTTGCCTTGCACTCGTTTGGTAACTTCAGCTGCCATTCGAGGATCCAGCTCAACTGCTATTACTCTCTTCGCCTTCTCTAGGATCTTGACTGTCAAGTTACCAGTACCGGGACCTACTTCGAGAACCACCTAAACAAACCAGCATTAGTCGGTAGATGTAAGATATAAGATGCAGTAGCTGACATCACTCCCTCGTAAATCGGCTTTGTCAACTATAGCCTGGGCTACACCTGGATTCTTGAGCACATGCTGGCCGAGATCTGTGTTCATTTTGAAGATATTGTTAGCTGCCTTGGTTTTGACAGCAGCATGCGCATAGGGGCTGCTTTTTGCAGCGCCATTGCGGGTTTTCCCAGCAGATTTCGGCATTTCAATGTATTTGAATATGGCAAAGCAGTTTTCTTCCATTTTGAGGAATTCGTTTATCGATAACCGCGGCTATTGCGGCTGGTCGGTAATTCACGAGGGCCAAAATGTTAGCGATTTCATAAGTGAGCAGTAGCTCCTCCGGCTCCGCTCTTGATTCTCTTTCACCCGTAAAAGTACTCTATCATCATGTCTGGGCGCAAAGATTTTTTGTCACAGCAAGCGCCCGAAAACTACGTAGCGGGCTTAGGAAGAGGTGCTACCGGGTTCACTACACGTTCAGATCTTGGACCGGCCAGAGAAGGGCCGAGTGAAGAACAGATCAAACTAGCTCTTTCAAAACGTGCAGCGCAACTTGGGGCGGCGCCACCCACCGCGTACGGGGCACCTGAAAAGAAAGAAGAACCAGATGACGATGACGAACGATTCCAAGATCCAGAGAACGAGGTCGGGCTTTTCGCGAATGGTGCCTACGATAGAGATGACGATGAGGCAGACAGGATATACCAGGAGGTAGACGAAAAGATGGATAGACGGCGTAAAATAAGAAGGTTGGTCTCCCGTTTTCGTACTCCCCGCCCTTACTTCGTCTCCTGTTATTGAAGCAGATGGTTTATCATATATCTTGTTCTTCCATGCGCAGATTACCGACTTGAAGCCCGCTACGTATAGGGAAGCACGCGAAGCTCAGGAACGGAAAGAATACGAAGCCAATAACCCCAAGATTCAACAGCAATTCGCCGATCTGAAACGAAGCCTTGCGAGCGTCTCTGATGAAGACTGGGCAAACATACCTGAGGTTGGGGATCTCACGGGGAAGAACAGAAGGACTAAACAGAATTTACGACAACGATTCTACGCGGTGCCAGATAGTGTCATCGCAGGGGCGCGCGACTCGACGCAGTTTGATACAAGCGTGAACGATGATGGCGCTGCGGCGAATGGATCAGGGGCTGATAGCGTGGATGGAACAATGACAAATTTTGCGGATATTGGTGCGGCGCGAGATAAAGTACTGCAAGTTCGACTCGACCAAGCAGCCCAAGGTTCAGGCACAGAATCTACAGCGGGAACGGCCACGAACGTTGACCCTAAAGGTTACTTGACCAGTCTTTCGAAATCTGAAGTTAAGGTTGGAGAGGCAGAGGTTGGAGACATCAACCGGGTAAGGGCTCTACTGTCCTCTGTAATACAAACCAATCCCAAACATGCGCCAGGCCACATTGCTGCCGCTCGACTAGAGGAGGTCGCAGGAAAGATTGTAGCAGCGAGAAAAATCATGGCTCAAGCCGTCATAATCTGTCCTAAATCGGAGGATGCATGGCTCGAGTCCATGCGCTTAAATGACAACCATAACGCCAAGATCATTGCAGCAAATGCAATTTCACATAACCCTCAATCAATCCGCCTGTGGATCGAAGCTATGAAGCTAGAAGACGATCTAAAAGCCAAAAAGCGAGTCCTGCGTCGAGCTCTTGACATCTTGCCACACTCCGCTGCGTTATGGAAGGAGGCTGTGAATCTGGAGGAAGATCCCGCTGATGCACGCTTACTGCTCGCGAAAGCTACGGAAGAGGTACCTATGTCGGTTGACCTAGTACTTGCGTTAGCAAGGCTCGAAACACCTGAGAACGCGCAGAAAGTGCTGAATAGAGGCCGTCAGAAGATTCCTACTAGTCATGAAATCTGGATTGCGGGAGCAAGATTGCAGGAACAAATGGGGAATGCCAATAAGGTCAACGTAATGCGCCGAGCTGTTGCTTCGCTGGTCCGTGAAGGCGCTATGTTACCTAGAGAACAGTGGATTACTGAGGCAGAGAAGTGTGAAGAGGAAGGTGCGATCTTGACGTGCGGAGGAATCATCAGAGAGACACTCGGTTACAGCTTAGATGAAGAGGAGGACGACAGGAAAGCAATATGGTTAGATGACGCCAAATCCAGCATCGGACGAGGCAAGTACGAAACCGCGAGAGCCATCTATGCCTATGCTCTGAGAATCTTCGTCAGCAGCAAATCAGTCTACTCAGCAGCCGCAGATCTCGAAAGAAATCACGGCACGAAAGAAGCGCTTCTCCAAGTCCTTCAAAGAGCAGTCGAAGCAGTCCCACAATCTGAGCAGCTATGGATGCTCCTCTCCAAAGAAAAACTCCAATCCGGCTCCATCAACGATGCCCGCAAAGTCCTCTCCGACGCCTTTGCGCAAAACCCTAACTCCGAAAATATCTGGCTCGCAGCCGTCAAACTCGAAGCCGACAACCACCAAACCGAGAAAGCCCGCGAACTCCTGCAAACGGCCCGTCAAGCCGCCGGCACAGATCGTGTCTGGATCAAATCTGTCGCCTTCGAGCGCCAACTAGGCAACACAGAAGCCGCCCTCGATCTTGTCAACCAAGGCCTTCAACTCTACCCCAAAGCCGCCAAGCTCTGGATGATAAAAGGCCAAACCTACGACCGTCTCAACAAACTCCCGCAAGCCCGAGAAGCCTACAACACCGGCACCCGCGCCTGCCCGCAGTCCGTCCCCCTCTGGCTCCTCGCCTCCCGCCTCGAAGAAAAAGCCGGCGTCGTCGTCAAAGCCCGCAGCGTCCTCGACCGCGCCCGCCTCGCCGTACCCAAGAACCCAGAACTCTGGACCGAGAGCGTGCGCGTCGAGCGCCGCGCCAAGAACATCACTCAGGCCAAAGTGCTCATGGCCAAAGCGCTGCAGGAAGTCCCCAACTCGGGCCTCCTCTGGAGCGAATCCATCTGGCACCTCGAACCGCGCACGCAGCGCAAACCGCGCAGCCTCGAGGCCATCAAGAAATGCGACAACGACCCGACCCTCTTCGTCACCGTCGCGCGCGTCTTCTGGCACGAGCGCCGGCTCGAAAAAGCAGCCAGCTGGTTCGAAAAGGCAATCTTGCTCGATAGCGATTTGGGCGACACGTGGGCGTGGTATTACAAGTTTTTGATGCAGCATGGCACCGAGGAGAAGAGGGCGGATGTGCTGGCCAAGTGTGCGCTTAGTGAGCCGAGGCATGGGGAGGTGTGGCAGGGGGTGGCCAAGGAGCCCGGGGGGGAGGGGAGGGGGGTGGAGGAGGTGCTGAAGGAGGTGGTGGAGCTTTTGGAGTAAAGGGCGGTTGGGTGGTTAGGGGGAGTACCGCTGTAGGCGAGCGATTGTCGGCTGCTTAGCTAGTGTAGCCATATGGAATCAACATGATGTGGGTGGGTTTGAGCGAACAGCCTAGGTAGTCCCCTACCACTCCGAAAAAGGTGCTACTTACTGTACGGAATACAAGATCTGGATCCCTACCTTCCAGCCCCTAGCGCCATCGTGTAGCTCTCTTGAAGGCTTTGCCGTTCAGAAATCCCTTTCCGTCTTCCTTGAAATTCCCACAGTGCTGCCTGCCGCCTCCCAAGGACAAAGATCGTACCCATGTACACTACTGTAAAACAATTACTTTCAGACTATTCTCCCCCTCCCCAGCCATTCTCACCAACACCAACACCAACGCAACATCGACAAATCCGCCATCTATTCATTCATCCATATATTACCACTCCTATCATATCAACAAGAACATCCTAGCAGCCTATACACAAATCCAGCTCTCCGCATCTGCCCAACCCTTCAAACTCGATCCATCCCATACGCCACCGTACAAGAAAAAATGGGGGTATCATTGTTCGCCCAAATCTAACCCAAACAAACGCCCCAGTCCTGTCATCTTGGCCGCCCCGCGCTCAAATGACGCAGGTTCTGGCGTCCGACCTCTCGTTTTCCCGTCCTGGACAAGGTAGCCGCCCAATACATAGAAACGCCTGGAATGCAGCCCGCGATGCATAATATCCAACGGGGCTGTATGAGTGGAGGTCATTGCCCCACAGCCAAACAATCATCCAGCAACGAATCCAACTTCTCTCGGTCCTTCTTGGCCCCGCCTTCCCAACCCCAGTCTTCCTCTTCCATCTCCTCGTCGTCGTGCACGCCGTTGGTGAGTGCGGTCCCGTTCAATCTGGGCTCTCCTGTCGATTCGTACTCCCCCTCCTCGACTCGCCTAGCTCTGCCCCATCCTTCTAAGATCCCCTCTTCCCACCCACCCATGGCTGCCTTGACAACCCCGGGCATCTGTCCCAACTCCGCGGCTCCGACACGAAGTGCGATGCGCAGGTCGCCCATGCCTAGCGCTCTTCGCCCGCCTGCTTCTCGGGCTTCTACAGGTAAGAGCCCGGACCCGACGCCACGCAAGACTTCTCCTCTCAGCCACCCCTCCTCTTCCCTCCCTAACTGCTTCCGATACTTCCTCGTTACAATGCCATTCGTCGCGATCGTGTTACTTCTCGTCCGGACAAGAATCCCAGCAACGACTTCCTTAACGAATTGCTCGGTGGCGGTGGCCATGAATTCGGCGCAGGAATCGGCGCAGCCGTTGGGGAGGGCTTCTTCGTAGCAGATGGGGACCATGCGGCCTTGGATGGCGTCGGTGTCGGGGAATTCGCCGGTTTCGGATGCAAGTGGTTGGGAGTAGCGTTTACGGATTTCGAGATCCCAGTCTGTAAAAGGGGTAAGGCAGTTAGTAAGAGTTCAGGCTAGACGAGTGAAGAGCGGGGATGGCGAAGAAGTTACTTGTCTTGTTCAGCCCCCCAGCGCTAGCAGGGACAGTGTCAGGGAGTTTGATTTGCTTGGCTTGTTGATATTCCGTCATTTCGTTAGCGACTGCATGGGCGACAGGGTCGATGACTTCAACCTGTATATAGAGTGCACCTTGTTAGAAAACTGCGCTCGAATTTCGTCTCTCGCTTCTGCTTCAAGGCATTCCGGACTTCACTCACATCAGGAACCTCCTTTATCCTCCTTCGATCTCTCGCTGGTAAATGCATGACCTCCGTCTTCAGTCTCTGCTCGGCTGCATTCCCCGATACCGGTTTCGACAACACCATAGGCTTGTCGTTCGCAGAAACCCAGGGCGCAACGCCCTGCTCTGGTAGGTCGCGTAGAACATTTCCAAAGATGGCACACATGAACTGGTTATGGAGATGTAATATCGAAGGATCAGCTGTGATATAATGGTCTATCCGCTCCGAAAGTTCGTTTTGGTTGAGCTGGCCTATAAGCGGTCAGTTGCCCACTCTAGCGACAAACGACCGCACCCGCATGTTTGGTGAATGATGTACCTATCGCTAATAAATTGACAGCTTCCTTATATGTGCCCCATGAATCCCCAATGGCAGCCTTCAAGGCCGTGTACAACGGCTCGAGGTCGATGCGCTGAGCAGAATTGGTAGGTTTCGTGGTCTTCTGCGAGGATGGCACGGAGGCGCCATTGAGCTTTGTTGTCGTGAGGGGAGTCAATGTAGGCTGGGAGATAGAATCTGAACGGCTAAGGGCAGCTGGATCAATGTCCGGCATGATGTCGGCGGGGGTTGCTTCGATGGAGGCAGAGGCCTGAGTTTCCTAGGGCCGTGGGCGCCGCATCACCGTGAATGTAGCTAATGTACAAAAAGACGCAGAACGAATGGACTGGGCTCAAGGGCAGAGTAGCAGAGTAGTTGCAAGGAGGGACTGCGTTGGTTTGACATGAGTGAGGCAAATCTGGCGCAGGGCACAGAGGGGGGGGTGTGGACGATGATCTGCAGCCGATGCGGCACGCGCCTTATCCGCATTGCGCTTACTCTAGAATACCCGTAGTTCTTTTACAAGCACTTTCAATGTCTTCGGAGTCAAAGTCTACAAGAGATACCTTTCACCCCATTGCAGCTTTTCGTTATATATGGACTCTGTGGTGATAGTTTTTGCTCTCAACATCACACGTGTCGCGATCAATCGCTACCTTGTGCAAGATCCTATATATATCATATATGTGTAGGAACGGTCTTTGGTCTAAAACTATCACGGCGTCAAGACGTGACAATCAAACCCTTTCAGATGGACTTGAAACAATTTGCCTTTTCACATGCTCAAAGCTTGCAATCTTCGGAGCGGGAGACGATGCTGGATCGGGGGTGAAGGGTTGCAGCGCGTCCATAGCGAAATCATTGTAACTTGAGCAAGTCCTCGTTGAGAATACCGAACAATTTCTCAATTTCTTTGCCGACTTCTCTGATTTCCTTTGAGAGTAGTCCTGTTATCAATACTGTTTCGCATAGCAGGGTCAGTAGGTAAACTCTCGCATTGAATAGAACAATCCTCCTTACCATAGGCATACAACAGGGCGTAGTCTTCGTCCTTGGCGTCATTCGCGACATCTTCCGTCTTACGGAAGCGGAAGATCTTTGCCAGCAGCCGGTCTCGTGAGTGGTCTGTGTTGGGAAGAGCATCATTTAGGGGGAATTCAAGTTTCATCGATGATGCCATAACTGGGTGTCAAAAGTTAGTTTCGGTTGCCCTGCTATACCGAGACATCTGAATAGGAGAATTTCCGATGTAGAGAACTGTCGGTGTAGAAAATAATGAAAACGGAATTACCTTGAAACAGGTGGCTTATCCTCGAACACAATTGAGCTCTTTCATTGGCAGTAAATCTCAATAGGTCGGCTTCTCCTTTCGATGCTGTAAGATCTTTCATAATCACAACATTCATCGCGTGGAAGGCGTCTAACATGCTTCCTGTGCTCTTGAGTATCCTCCCATATGCCTCGTCGGCAAAGGGCCCTCGAATATCTATCTCCGATGATGCCGAACTGCGCAAGCCTTCTAATCGGGCCAGAAACCGATGAAGCGCAAGTTCTTCCCGAAGATCCATATAGGGGTGAGGGGAATCTCCCTCGAGGAACATGGCAAGAGGATCACGCTTCCATGTGAGACCCATGCGTAGCCATAGTACACTAAGACCGTCCTTGAATTTTCGTCTGGCACTGATGGGCCAGATTAACCGAGTGACAATAAGACCCCAAAGACACCTAAGCGGATATAGGTCAGTGACCTGGAAAGGAGTTTACTGTTCATTTTGATACATACCCCGACAACACTGCAACTACTCGATGAAAAGCTATGTCCACAATATCTGGTACAATCCCTCCTTCATCGTCGTCATCAACCATATCTCGAACAGAGAGCGAATAGGCATATAGGGCGGAGAGGTTGTATGTAAGCATAATGAAACGACCCATGGGACCTTTACCTTGTGCCACAATGATGTAGGCGGTCCACAACGACATGAGCCAACCAAAAGCCGCCAATGCGAACACATTGCCTTGCGAGGCAATCCAAGCGACTATTGCGCAGACCGCACCTATACATGTTCCCAGGAACCGAGCGTAGCTTGTTGTATTTGAGGCTCCAATAGTCATCGAGCACACCAACATATAGGACAAAAGGCCCCATTCACCACGGAAGTGCTGGTAGATGGGTCGAGTTGATACGAGAAATGAAGGCAGAGCGTACAACGCAGCTCCTGCGCCAACTTTAATGGCGAATTTAGTGTCATCTCGCCGAAGAAAGCCCAGAGCTGTCCATACTCTGTAGGCGTATGACGCTCCTCGTTCGTCATTTCCTAGAACGATAGCCGATGGAATCTTTCTCTCGCTTGGGCTTGGTACGTCAAGGGAAAGATAATTTTCTTCGCTACGATTGGCGGAACCCTCTTGCTCTGCAGCAGTGTGAGTTCCGGATGAGAGAAGACCATACAGCGGAAGTAGATACTTACCGGTATCTCCACTCGGCTTAAGATTCCTAGAGCCTCGCATTCTACGCCACAACTTCAGCCAACTCCACGTCCTGCCTCCGGGTCTTTCATCCATCTCAAATTTCAATTCATCAAGAATATCAAGGTAGACTCTCATATCGTTGGCAAAGTACTGAAGGGAGAAACTGAAATGGCCACAGCTAGCAGCAACCTCCTCGTAATCGGCTTCTACTTCCACTGGACGTGCTTGGTTGAGCTCTTTGGTCTTGTAAAGCAAGGTTAAAGCTTCTTCCCTCGACTTTGTGTATAAGTCAACGGCTTCGACAAGGCTGGCCCGTAGTTGGGTGTTGGGCGCAATGCGAAACTCTGGACCAGGACCATATGGGAGTTCGTCCAGAATCTGTTTCAATGTAAATGCGAGCGATTTCTGTCACTCAGGTCAGCCTCAGCAGGATCATCTCGCATAACCAAGGGCGAGCTTGCTAACCATGGATGGACCTAAATGTACGATGAATCTCGAGAAGATACCAGATGGGGAGTTAGCCGAAGGGAAGTAGCCTTCATCGTTCGATGACTGCCAGCTTGTGCTTTTCGGGCTTTCCGTGGATCTTCTGCGATCCTCTGGTGATTCATCAATCGCAGTCAGTACACCATAAGCTTCTGAAGGCGATCGTAGGCCATCTGCCATAGTTGAAAATGATCCGCTCGTTTGGATTGATGTAGTCTTTCCGCCAACCGACGTTGGCTGTGCTAAGAGGAGAAATTGAGTGGATGCGGCACTCCGTAAACCACCCATGTTCTGCCCGAGCCGCTGCATGCAATTGACCAGCTTGGCTTCAAGTCTGTATTCTCGCTCTGTACCCATGACATAGTGCTCATATTTCGCTTCTCGCAGATTCTTGGACATGGAATTGGAAATGGCCCTGTACTGGTTGGATGCATCTAAAAACTGCTTCTCGTGAAGCTCCGCTTCAGAACCTGTGAGGAAACTTCGAGTAATCAGTGTGAGCATGTCCGCGAACAGATCAGTGACTTGGATCAGGTTGTTCCGCAACTCTTTCCTTGCTGATACTGGGGAAATGAGAAAGCACACAGCAGTCGTTGCAATACATCCTAGCACGATCATCTGAAGCACCATTACAACCTTTTCGATTGAAAAAACTGCAGCTTGCACCGCCCCTTCCTTTGTCACTACCGTGATAATTGCAAGGCTGGTCAACGAACAGGCAACGTTGACCAGAGGGTTACCGAGTCGCTGCTTAATCCAGCCGACAAAGCCAAGCCCACCACCGCAGAAAACAAGAAGTACAATAACATGACCGAGCAGGATCATGTCCAAATTTCGGCCGAAGAGGATTGAAACACCCATGCTGGTGAAGCAGATAAATACTGCATAGAGAAATGCCAGTGCGGCGAGTAATATAGCCTCAAACATGCTCCCTCTCGACCTGGCAGGATGGAAGTACACTGTGATTGTTGCAACCATATGTTTTCCATCTTGTTGGCCTAAGAATGCTGCGATAAAAGGCAGGAAGGTGGCAAGACTTCCAAGGAGATATGCTAGACTGCACTTGAAGACACCGCGTCCGGTTTGGGAATTTGCAAATGACCATGCTTGCTCCAAAAGCTTCTTTGACGTATCCTTGACTCTTCGCCAGGTTCCGGGCTCTGGTAGCCTTGGGCCCCTCCGGCCGAGCAAAGGCGAGCGTTCATCTGACGGGCCATCGTTGTTGGCACGATCTAGGCTCACCGGCTCTCCAAAAGTAACGGCTCTCTTGACACGCTCGCCGGTTTTTGGTAAGATCAATGTTGCCTGACGTAGCTGTAACGGGCACCGTCAGCCGTGCTCGCAGTCAATCTCAGGGCAAACGGCTTACGTTTGGTCTGCACGGGCGACGAGTTCTTGGAGGTACGCCGCCTCCATTAGCAGTAGAAATCATGTTGGTTTGACCATGATCGGCGTCTCTACCTCATGCAGAGGGAGACTCCTCGAAGCTTCGGCTGAATGCTTCGATATCGAGGTTCTATCATTTGAAAAGAAACGTTGGTCATTCGCGCGTTCCTTGCCAAATGCGGGAGAGCGGGTGACCTAAGGTAGCGAAGCCGTACTCGTAGGGCTAACCACTGTTCCGAAGCTCTTCTCGATCCTGTACGATATCCCTGTCACACGCTGCGAGTTGAGACTGAAGATTGTAAATAACTTGGTGAGGGCTTAGCTGATACATGCAATCCAACCTCTAATCCCCCAAAACCTGATTACAAAAGATGGTGTCTGAAGTGATGAGTATGTTCCGAATTGTACAATAGTCCACCAGTTCTGGTATTCCAACGATACCGAACACGCCCGAAAAGCAACACCGTCCCACGCTATGTACCAATCTGAAGCTGCTTGCAGTCTTCATCGACCGAAACCTGACCATAAATATCGAGCCTTGAAAATTGCACGCTCAAACCCCCCAAGATAGAAAATCTATGTGGTGTGGTGCTTCTCGTGCTCTACCTTCTCTGCCATTACCCCATGCCTGTCTCCTCCAATACCGTGGTGTTCAGTGCCATCACTGCTCCCATCGCTGGGTGGTTTGCCCATTAGCATATCTCCGTGCGCACCAATACCATGTCTCTGGTGCGGTGGAATGTCGGCCTCTGAGCTGTGCGGATCTGTCTTTGCCGGGGTCCACGCCAAGTAGTCACGTCGGACCTCAACGTAGTCGTATGCGAATTCTCCTAGCTGGTCGTCATCCATGCCGAGTAGTTCAGCTTCTTCCGAAGCGCGCAGATGGAGTCCGGGGATAAAGTTGACGAGATAAGCAATGATAGCGGACATGACAAATGCATAGCCAGTCGCAGCAACGACATAGGCAAGCTGGATGTACAATTGCTTGTATCTATGGTTGACCCAACCACCTTCAATGACACCGGTGTTGACGCCATCGAGACCGATGATATATGTAGCGCCGAAGAGAGCGTTCGCTAGGAGACCGAGCATGCCAGCGACGCCGTGCTCAGCGAAGATATCAAGTGAATCATCGATACGAATCCAATATTTGACTGCTCAGGCATTAATCACCCAGAACCATAGGACGTAATTGGGCGTTCGACCAACCTTTGGTTGCATAATTGCACACGATTCCGGTCACGACACCCAAAACGACGGATCCCCAGGGAGTAATGTATCCGGACGCCGGGGTCGCCGCTACGAGTCCAGAGATGGCCCCTGAGCACCAACCGACCATCGACCACTTTCTCGCAAGTCTCCAGTCGAGAATCGTCCAGGTTGCAGCGGCAAACATGGCAGTCAAGTTCGAGTTCCAGCAGGCCATCACCGCTCGAAGATTGGCGCCAAAAGAAGACCCTCCGTTGAAACCAAGCCAGCCGAACCAGAGGAAAGTGGTCCCGAGGACGATCAGCGAGACATTGTGGGGACGGAAGTTGATCATCATCTTTTCTTGACGTTTCCCGAGGACCATGGAATAAGCCAGAGCAGACATTCCGGAGCCGATCTCGACCGGCCCTCCACCGGCGTAGTCCATAACGCCGTACTTGAAGCCCCATCCGTTGATGTTCCATGCCCAGCACGCTATTGGGCAGTAGACGAGAGTGGCCCAGAAGAAAAGAAATACCATCATCGGCAACAAACGACCTCGCTCCGCGACCGCCCCGGCAACGATAGCGGCAGTAGTAGCACAGAATTGCATCTGAGTGAAGAGTCAGCCCACAGTCTTTCCGGTATCAGGAGTGGACGTGTACTTGATAGAAACTGTACAGTAGCTCTGGTATCAAGGGAGAACCGGGGCTGGGTGCGCCAAGTGTGTTCATGAGACCGAAATGCTTGAGATCTCCGATAAAGCCGCTCGTTCCTTGTGCGGAGAAAGCCAACGAATAACCCCAGAAATACCATTGGAAGGTGATTACAGAGAAAGAACCCATGCACGCCCAGATCATGCTCAGAGCCGACTTTCTTCGTGCAAGACCAGAGTAGAGGAAGCCCAGACCTGGTATCATGACCACCACCATGGCCGAAGCCACAATGATGTAAGCCTGGTCACCAGCAGCATACCATTGATTTAAGTTCTCGACGGCTATGTTCCCAGTCAATTAAGTTCGCGAACTGTCTTCTCCAAGAATTCCGGTGTATCTTTTGAAATGATGGAATGCATAATTGCATTGGGGATGTATCTTACATGAATCACCGCCAGTCAGCGGATTTGTCCCATTGAATTGGGTGGGCGGTCCAACCCACGAGTAAGACGGAGCAAAGCCGGATGTTGACATTTTGACGTCGGAAAATGGTCACAAGAAAGACCTTGGAAGATACAACTCAGGATTATGTAGAAGACAGATCGAGTACGGTTCGAAGAAAGGTCGAAGAAAGGGAAAACACGTGATGGGAAGAGTTCGCTAGGGTTTAGATAAGATATCCAGACACTGCTGGCAAGTGAAGTGTTGGCACGTAAAGCGATGTTGTAAATGCTTTCGATATCCGGTCCGTTCCCACCGCCGGCGCAGACGTCGGGTGCAAAGAGGCTGAACCGGAAGCCTAGGGAGGGCATGGCTTGGTTTATATTCCTCCAAGTCCCTAAGGTATTTCATCCAATCCGCCGGTTGTCGGATTGGTGGGAAGCTTATCGGGACCGGCAAAAGCAGAACTCTGACAATTAATGTCATTCTTGCTTATTGTGATTATTATCATGATTATTATTATTATTATTATTATTATTATTATTACTTGGCTTCAGTGCCTTGATTCCCAGTGGCCCAAGGTACCTGGCAATAGGCTGTGGGCAATTCGCTCAGAGGAACCACGGTCCACAGGAATGGAATAGGAGCCGGGAAGTGCAAGGATCAACATGGATATCCTCGCTCGAGGTGGATCTAGATGATGGCAATCTGATGTTTCTCGCTCTGTCCATATCTCATCTCATCTCATCTCATCCTCTTTCTCCGCCACCGGGACCTGCGATACCGTCCTCGGGGATCAGGCACTCGTCTCTTCCTGGGGCGAATAAGAAATGCCCTGTTGTCCGCTGTTATCGAGCACGATGATTGGTTCCAAGGAATGCATCGTCGTCGTCGAGAAGCCAGGACGTGGGGCAATCATACGCACAATCCAGTAGCGCCAGGATAAGATTCTCGGTTCCGGGGGCTGATGCCACTTTTAGCGTGGGATGATCCGGCGTGGCAGGGATGACGTTTGAGGGATCCCTATTGGTCCCAGGCTTTCTTATCTCTCGAGTCTTGACTGTTCGAAGCCCGAAAGTACGGTCTCCGTACTGTGGTAGGTAGGCACGGTAGGTAGCTTATTATTTCGGGATTGCATTGAGAGCAAGGTACGCCACCGCTTCTTAGGCACGACGAGATAAGACTGCACCATTTCCTTTTCCATTTCCATTTCCATTGCCATTTCCACGGCTGGGCTGCCACATGAAAATTGTATTTGTAAGCCACCAGCATCGGCGTCATTTCCCCATGTCCCATGTCTCACTTCTAATCTTGGTGCTAGAGTACTGTGTAAGGTAAGGTAAGGTGATTATGATAGCCCTGTGCAGGTGGAGCCAATCTGCCCGTCATCAACTCACAGCTCTCATTTTCGACGAGAAGCCCCGCGTCTCCCTTACCGGTGTGCATATATATGTACGATGCTCAATAAGAATATGAACAGCTCATCGGTCGCACAAGCTCCAAGAAGACGTTTCCGTTGAAGACGGATTGCGGGATCAAGGCATATTGAGACAGGTGTCAGGACCCTCGCACACGCATCAGATACAGTAGATGTAACCCTCGTCACGCAGCAATACCGGCATGGGGAATCTCGCTTATGCATCTTGGAAGTCCCAAGCCAGATCGATCCACGTGTACTTCCGTATTCCGTCCACACACCCCCACCCCCTCTCAAGGACACCCCCCCACCAAATAAATGGGAAATGGGCCACATAGATATCTGTGCGTTCCAAGGTAACTTAGGGCTAGAGCATCCCATCACGTGACTGTCATCTCCGAGGATGCTTGGATGTTGCTTTTCCTTTTTCCTATTTCTTGTTTCCTATTTCCTATTTCCTATTTCCTAACCATCCAACGTTCAGATAGCCAAAGTCGCCGGGGATGTCCAACTCTCCAGCTACAGATCGAACCCGCTGGCGCACAACCATCTGTGCTTACTCACATGATCAGATCTTCTGGCACTATCTCGAATTTAGACAAAGAGAGGCCACATATGTAGAGTAAATGATACACTTGAAAGACACACAAAGACCGCAAGTAATTTGGCTTTCACAATGGACGTCTCAAATTAGAGAAGACTAAGAACAAAGACAAGATGCTTGTGGACGTTGATGACCAGCCTTCTTTGAAAGACCGATTCATTCATATCGAAGCCAATCCCAATTGCATCCCATATTCACCGTACAATACGAAACAAAGTTCCCAAAGTTATCAGAAGCTGGACTTCTATTCTCATTTCTGGCTTTTACTTTTGGTTCCTGGAAGTATCTTCTCTTTGCCTTATTGTAAGCTGATTTTCCTTGACGTACTGTCATTGCATCTGGTGTCCTCCAGAGTGGTTTCCCCCCCCTCGAAAAACCAGCGCTCTTCCCACAACTTACAATGGTGCGACCTATGCGTCGTTTCGCGCCCCTTCAGCCCTCGAATCTACGTTTCCTCTCCGGACCCTCCTCACCAGCCAGCCCCATCTTGCCAATAGCATCATGTCCCCGTTTTTTCTCATCGCAAACTACTCGATCACTATCTTCCTCCTCGAGCGCATCAAGCACCGACAGTGAAATGTTCGATCCACCCCCGATGGAGCCCATGCCTTGGCTGTGGTGCTGCCACGTCTGCTCTTCACATTTCCCTCTGGGAGCTACCCGCAGGTGTCTCAACGATGGTCACCACTTTTGCGGCGGGACTACCCTCGATGGAAGAACCGGGCGAGTGAGGAGGCACAAGTCGTGCCAGAGTGAATTCGACTACAGGAGCTGGGGCCAGTGGGGTACCTGGAAGAGGGACCAACTCGATGATCCACCAGCGGTTCCGAGTCGCAAGAACTGCGGGAAGCATTGTAATTTCCCCAGTGAGTGTCGATTTACGAAGAAGCGTGTGGTGAGAAACCCCGGCCTTGGACTGAATTGTGCCAGGCCGAACGGTTACGCTTCCTTGGAAACGTTAGCCGCTGTCGCTGCACTTGCACCCACAGGAGGACCTGTTTCAGCACCGCCTGTTACTGTCACGAGGACAGAAGCCCTTGACCCAGCAGCCTCCATCCTCTTCCCAACAGCCCCAAATACCCCCGCACCATCTCGTCCACCTCTCAAACGCTCCGGCTACACCGTTGAGCGCCTCGTCCCGGCTGACGAAAAGAAACGCTCCGCGCACATTGCTCCAAATCTATCCCCTATCCAAGAAGAGCGCTCTGCTAGATCCTCTCCAACTACAGCATCTAGACCAGGCGTAAGCCTTCCCCAACTCCAATTCTCAAGCTTCCCCGCAAGCCTTACAGATTTCCAATCCCCTTCATTCCTCAGTCAACAGCAGCCATCTACAAACCCCGTAAAAGCGCTCGATGCGCTGAACCAAGAAGTCATGGATTTCGAGTACGACGCAGACATCGACACCGAGACCTCCCCCGAAACAGCATCTCCCGTATCGCCGTTGACGCCCAGCCCGCAGGAGCTGGCCCTGGACGTGCCGTCTATCCTGAGCCTGCAGAACTACATCAATATGCAGAACAAGGTAGGACGCCGCGGGAGGCTGGATGAGGTGTCACCTCGGAAGAATGCGCGACCGGGAGGGAGTATCGGGGGTGCGTTGACACCGCCGTCGACGCCGAAGCCGACAAGGGGGACGGGGTATGAAAGTGGGGATGAGATGGAGATTTAGGGGCTCCAGGGGTGCCTGGTTGTGTACATGGTTTTGTTATATGCATTTTATGGTTGGCTGAAGCTGTAATTAATGGTCATCTTCATTCCTAAAGTCCGCCCATTGACATCTAAGAAAGTCCCCGGCACATCCATCCTCTTTAGGACAAATCGCTTGTATGCGCAAATGCCCATTCTTGGTAAATTGCAAACACCATCCCAGGCCATACATACTACACATCATATCCCTAATCCCTAATCCCTAACCCCTAACCCCTAACCCCCGAATCACTAACCCGCCAGGTCGCCGTTAACCCTCCCGACCGATCGGCGACCTCGAAAAATCCCTTCATCCCAACTTTAAAAAAGTTCCCGCATCCCGCACCCTCATAAATCCACCCACCTCCCTTACCAAATCTACCAGGAAAATCCAGCGTCCACTGTCAACACAGAGAGTCGAATCTTGTATATAATAAAATAAAATAAAAGGCAACGATGTGCAAGAAAGCCACGTGTCAGAACTGCCGTAAGTTTTATTTGATATTTTCTTACCCCGAAAATGTATTCTCGTCCTTTTCAACTTGTGCCCGATTGCTTATGGGGCCAACAACCCCCAAGACAAGACGCCTTGAAGAAAAGCCATCTCCCTCATTCCCATATCCTTTGTGCCATGTTTAAATCCGATCCCAAACACCCTTTCCCCTCCTCCCAGACCTCCACCCCCCTCTTAAACAACCCCTTCCTTCATCCCATCAAGCCCCCTTCCCACCCACCACAAACTAACCCCCCCCCCGCGCCTCAGAAAAAGTAACCTGGTGGGGTTGCGGCTCCCACATTCCCACCGTCATGACCGCCTACCCGGCCGACGAATGGTGCACCTGCGAGCCGAAAGTCGACGTCGCGGGGGCCGAATACCCGCCGATGGGTGCGAAGGCGGATGCGTGACGCTGTTTAGGTATGTGTTGCGTGGGGTGGGTCGGTGGTTGAGCTGGGGGAAAGGCGGCGGCAGCAGTGAGGGAGGGAGATGGGTGATGATGAGGATGCCGATGCGGGGCGGGCGGGCCGAAGTCTATTATGGGGGGAGGGGGGGGTGGATTGGGTATAGGGAGGTTGTAATCGGTTGAGGCATTTATATGTCAGTATATCGGCAAGAAGAGCTACGGTCGTGACACCGGGATAGGCTTGATACTGGATACATGTGCATTATTGGGCTCTTGATATCAAACATCTTCGGTCACTGCTGAGCCAGCCCCATGGTACAATCTGAATAAAGCAAAAGCGATCTAAAGATTATCGATTCCTTCCGACGTATACTCGCCGAGACGTTAGTTGACGTCTTCAAGCGCTGAACCCCCAGGCCTCTCGTCGCTTCTTTCGTACCTGCTAGCTAGTAATATGGATTTCAAAGCCGTGACCGCAAATTTCCCATACTGCCCTCGCAAAAAGCTAAAACGTGGTGAGCTTGCCCAATGGCATCATCTATTCCATCTTCGGAAATTCCAACAGGCAATCTCTATTGCTCTCGTACGTTCATGCAGAAGCATGAAAAGCATGGTGCAAGAAGTTTTGGGATAATCATAATTCTACTAATAATACACCGTCCACTAATGCCCCCATAATAATACAGAACAAGGGCAGGTCCGACCAAGGACGCCTGGGTATAGGTGATGATAATGCTGTTAATAAGACTCCGCCAATGCCTCCATAATGATAAATAGAACGAAGGAAAGTGCAACCCACGAGGCTTGGGACAACGATAATCCTGCATAATAATACACCTTCCACCAACGTCATCCTCATCATCCTGTCCCCTCACAATTCAATCAAGTCTATTTCATCAAAGTCCGGTGGGCCCCGTGCAAACACCACGCTTCCCTTGCCGTCCAGACCTGCACAATGGTTGCTGATCCAGACGTGCTTTGAGAATCTTTGGCATCGATAGATCTCGTCGTCGCTAACACCTAGCTCATCCCTGGGGATCCAGATCACCGGTCTCTTAGACCTCAATGCCTCGTGCTGAAATGCGTGTTGGACCAACTTATCGCGCTCCTCGACAGTAAGGTCTTCAAGTTCGTCTTTGATATCTGAAAACAAAGCTCGGCCAAGACGGTCGGTACACTGTTCTTCCACATCTGTGGATACACGTGTATGCTTACGCTCGCGGACTTCGTACGTGTGTGCGAACCTTGGGGATCGTGCAGCCCAGTCTTTGCGCGATCGTTCTGCCCAGCCCATCTTCTTCGGCGTGGGCTTACTGAGTGATGGATATCTCATTGCTCTTGACAACGACCGAGGTCCGTTGTCACTAAGGTCGTTTACTCCCGCCATACCTGGTTCCCCTTCGGCACTTTGCGGAGTATAGCCTAAAGCTCTTAACAATGGTCGAGGTCCGTCATCATGTAGGCCCCATGCTTCTATGGCACTCTCTCCTGATCCGAGACTATTTTGGGGCGCTGTGGGAACATGAGCACCGTCAGAACTTAGGCCTTTCACCATCACTGAGCTTTTTTGTTCTTCGGCACTTTCAAAGCGGTCTCCGGAGCCATCGCGGTCGTCGCTACCTGCTGGATCTGGGCGTTTGATCACTACCGAGCCCTGGTCTGATTCAAAACTAGGTTGGAGCTCTCCAGAATGATCGTAGCCATCACTGCCGGTAGGATTAGGGTGTTTGATCACTACAGAGCCTTGTTCTGGTTCCGCACTCGATCGACCATCTCCGAAATCAGCTTGGTCGTTATTGCCATCACAACCATGGTCTCTGCCTCCTATTTGAGGTATTCCGTTGCGAGCTTCAACGTACTTCGCATGATCTTCCCAAGCATGTTGTTGTCGCTCTTCGAGATGCTTGTAGTATTCACGTCTGCTCTTACGTCGGCGACGATCTCCGGATGTACTGACGCCATAAAGATCGGTTTCAGAAGTATTTTGAATCTCTCCAGGATCGTTTTTGCCGTCATATTTTCTAGCACGTGGTTCCCATTCCTCGAAATTCCTGATGCCGCAGAGATCAGTTTCCGAACTTTGTTGACGCTCTCCGGATTCTCTGGCGCAAGGGTCTGACTCGCTGCTTTGGTCTTTAGATGCTCTTATATCTTGCTCTCCAATTTCCTCTGCCTGCCAAGCTGCTTTCTCGGAACGACATTCACCCTCTGCGGGAGTCTCAATGGTGTTCAGCCCCTCGTGCTCCCTTTCAAGATGGTTCCAGCGTTTTTCGTGAGCTAGTGCAAAAAGTTCATCCCGCTCAACCGCCTCGTCCTCCAAAGTAATGGGCAAGTATCTGAATAATGGACTAAAGGAGGCATTAAGAAGCCATTGAAAAATTATGGTACCAATGAGAACAACGATCATGACGATAGCCTGACCTTTGCAAGGCGTTCCCACTGCGTTACCATACGAATCGACATCACGGACAACAAAGAACAGGCCAATCAAGCACAGCTCCATAACGTATAAACCGGTGAACAACTGGTTGACTGCCTTGGGGAAGAGCAAGCCACCAGTATCAAGGCGAAATTTCGTAACGTAGAGAGTGTTGTATCGGTAGACGATCCAGAAAAGGCCGAAAGTCACTATGCAGAAGACCAGGATTAGAGGTGAGATCACGGAGTAAATCAATCCTGACATAATGTTAGCTCAATGATTATTTCGGGTAAGATGAGGACACTGCTAACCTATGGCAGCCAAATTCGTGAAGACTGGGAAAAATGTACCCCAGCTGATAATTGGTAGGCCGGTCTGCCGTCTCCATTTCTGTCTTGCCGTATTGTCAAACAGTGGTGCGATTATGAACCATTGTATTAGACCCCAGATCTGCATAAGAGCTCCGGCGCTCGTGGACAATGCTTGCAGCAACAGATAAGAAAAGAAGTAATTCGAAGCCTTCGGTAGATTCTGTGCTAGTATCGACGGCACGCTCTGGGGGGACTTCGTGATTTGTTGAATGACGGTCGTGATTCCAGACGAGATCGAGACCACGAGGAACACCTGCACAAACAAAAAGAAGAAGTAATAGTTCTGCACCGACAGTTCTACTGCCGTGCCTGTACGATTACCCTGGAACCTTACAAAGATGCGTAGAATCATGGGGAGAAGGTAAAGAAGCAGTCCCAGGAGTGCCTGTGGTAATACACCCTGGATGACTGCTAGTATTGGCGTCGGCGTCCGTCCAAGCCAAGCCAGCCATGGGAAAGTCGTTGACAAGTAGCGCACTTGAGAGAGTAGACCAGTAAAAGTGACTGGGATAGCCCATCCGATGACCAACCCGATGATCAACAATGTCACTATTGCAGTACGTAGGTATGATTCCCACCATTTAAGAGACATGTTGTCCCAAAGTACATCCTCTGGAGAGATTTCCACCAGACGAGGGGTCATTTGATTCGGCGAGTGGTGGCTGACGGCCTGGCAAGCCATGTGCGCGGCAACCTGGTTATTGAATTGTATGAATGCGGAATTCATCAGTCGAAACTTTTCTGGATCCCTCTGGTCCTCTTCAATCGCGACGTTAAGCCGAGCCAATTCTTCCCGGCAATAATCGATGGTGTCGACCTTCTTGCCTATTAGTGGCAATGATGGCATCCACCGATGAATAGGGAGTCTCATAGTTTGGCGGTCCTTCTGCCGAAGATATTTCTTCCACGTGGGCTCACCATCGTCCTCATCCTCTTCCCAAGGAGGCCTTGCGTCCAATTCCTTCGGGTGCATCTGTACAGCAAATTCAACACATTTCTTTTCAGGATCGGCTTCGTGAGGCGCTGATCCTTGAGCTCCGGGTCCCAGATAGGCGGGTTCGTTAGAGGCAGATTCAGTCGCCCGGAGGGAAAATTCGTCCTCTTCCGGAGGAGTCGCACATTTCTCTGGCTTCACTTCAGAGTTTGCCGTGCTCTGACGCAAGGTATGACGACGATGATGGAGAGGCCAAAGGCCTTCTGAACGATTTAGCCGACGAGAATGGTTTTGAGGTTTTTGGGATACACCTGGGGCTGGTTCGCTGGAAACGATGGTACGTCGGTTTCCGTCCCGGATGGCATCATAATCAGATTCATCTGGAACGACGATCCTACTGCAAATTCGTCGAGGATAGGCCGGCAAAGCAGGTCGATCGCGATCTGGAGATGATGATTCTGCCAAAGCCTCATCGAGCGTATGGTGTACTTGATGTGGGTCGCCAGAACTGATTCCACCTTCGTCGGCAATCCCACCGGCCTGTCCTTTCTTCGCTTTAGTTCTAGCTTCAGCTCGGGCCTTGTAGTATGCGTCAATCATATTTGGCTCGCCTGTCTTCTTAACACGCTTCAAATAAGCCTTCTTGGCATTCCGAATGAGAGCCGTGTACGCCTTTTCGAGTTTCACAGCTGTAGCGTTACGTAGTTGGACTTTGTCGCTCAGCGCGTCATAATTCCGGTTTATCCAGATGTTGCGGATACCTCCCGGGAAAACGTCGTAAAGTCCATCGAGAGCTTCGAAAGTCAACCACTTATGGGGTATCCCGGTGACTAGCACAGTCGTTGCTGACGCCTTGATCCTGTGTTCGGGCGATGTTAAATAGGCTTGTCGTACACGGATGTATCCTCGAAGTTCATCCCAGAATGTGAAACAGACCCAGATCACCAGGAGTACAGCCAATATAAGATGCGCCCAGTATCGGTTGTTCTGAGTTGGCCTTACATTGCCCCATGCGAGCTGGTCCAAGCCGGTGACATTGCTGTAGGTCGTGCTGTTTCCGTAAATACCTGTGGCGAAGCTTGAGCCTCGGCCACTGACCTTGTTCAGTGGGACAAGGATTACAACAATGATGAGAGCCGCTGGTATGAAGATTTTGAGCAACATGCGTAAATAGCGAAGGAAGAAGTAGGCATCCAGTCCACATTTCTGGATAAAATCATGCGTGTTGGTCCGGAATACAGGAATGAGCCACTGCCAGGGGCCGTTCGGTGCTGGTTTGGTCCGTATACGATCTGGCACGAGATAGGTGCGCGGCTCGCTGTGCAAGTATTAGCAGGAGCACCTAGGGAAGACATGAGGTTGATTCTTACTAAACTCTAGACAATCTCGTCCTGAGGAGTAAGAAGACGGCGAATTGAAAGCCAAATATGGTGGCACCCGTGGCCACTGAGGCAAAGAAGGTCGAGACCGATTGACCCTCCTGTTGGGCCCCCTTTCCAGAGCCGCCATTGAGAGCACCATAGAAGGTGGCGGTGTCTGTCGCTGCGGGAGCCGAAGTAGTGTTGGACATGTTGGTTGAGCCTTCCTCAGTACGGTCGCAGTATAGTCGCAGTTGCCGTGAAGATTGAACAAATCAATCATACACGAAGTGAATTTACCAGCCTGCAAAAGCAGACACTTATTACAAGGGTGAACCAAAGACAAGTACGAAGTTTCGCAGTTGATTTAGCAAGGCTCAAGTCACCAAACCGACGCGTAGTGGCCGACCGACAACGCAAGAGAGTGTTGTATTGTGGAGAGAGAAAGAATAATGGAAGACGCAGATGATACCTTAAAGCCCAAAGTAAGTGAGCAAAGGAGTTTGTGACGGCGCTAAACCCGACGTCATTCCCTGCAGGTGTTGAGATCAATTGGCTTAGCGTGAAAGATGAGGGAGCCAATGAGAGCCACTGGATCATGGCCAATCTGCAACTCTGGAACTCTAGAATTCTTTTAAGAATGAGGCTCGAATAAGGTAAGGTCATCAAATAAGGTACGGAATACTGTACATACTGTAATGTCTATTCTTAGGAAAGGAGTCCCAAAATGGCGCTTTCTCAACGAATCTATCGGTGTTGCTCCTAACCCTACCTCAACAAGCCAGGATCACCTGTCTGTTTGAGATTCTGTGTACCTCCGTAGACCTGGGATGAAGCTACGTAGAGGAATATAAGCCCCTGAATCACGCAGGCAAGACCAACGGCAATCAGAGCTAACTAAGGTAATACGGCGTACTATGCGGAGTAACCTTATTGTGTACAAACGCCTTCCCTCATCTATCCCTTTAACCGCCACAAGGTCGGCCACCCCTATGATCTACAATGCTAGTAGGGGGGACCCCACCAATGACTAAGCATACGAACATTTGTTTGTTTGTTTGTTTACCTCGCTGTCGATCTCGCTGTCGATCTCGCTATCAATCGCATACAGATGCCTGAACGTGACTGTGAGTTCGAAATATCCGGCGAATCTGATGCTCTATCATTTGCAGTGCAAAAGAAGGCTAATCAGAAGAAGAAACCTACTGTACACGAAGTGCTAGAGACTATTTCAACAGCCCGTGAAAGCTTTAGTCCTCTTCGAATAGAAGCTCGTTCTCCTGTTTCTCTGGTCCCGGATCACATTCAGACTTCTCTACAGCTATTCTCTCTTTTCATAAGCTTCAATATGCGCTGCATCATAGCCGAAAACATCAATAAGAACGCTATCATGAAGCAGAAGAAAGAGAAGATCGAAAAGCAAGAATTGAAACACTGTCGAGCTTGAAGATTAACAAATGATCACGAGATGAGAATCTTCATGAAGATATTGCTTTACATGAGTCTTTATCACTGTTTGAAGTATGAGAATTACTGAAACGTTCAATCTACTAAGTCAATCTTCAACGAGATCATACGAGCAATGAGTAGAGAGCGATTTAGTCAAATTTTACGATACTGAAAGATATTCAATTCGAACGAAAATTTGAATTTCAGAGAATCTGATTTTTGAAAGAAGCTCGAGTCATTGATCTTCGATATTCGAAAGGCTAGTCGTCAGTACTGAAAGTCAGACAGAAACGTATCTGTTGACGAGCAATTGATACTCTTTCGAGAGCGTTTCAAGCATATCATGATGCTCAGCACTAAAGCAGCTGAAGTAAGCTTCAAAATCTACAGTCTATGTCAGAAAAATTACATACTTGATTTTCTTTTCATGTCAAAGATATGTTTATCTTCTGATTTTTGTATGTAATTCATCGAAGATTATCTGTTTTTGCTTTGAAAATGCTCGCTGAAGAGATCTCTGAAGATGCTTTTGAAAAGCTCTTCAGAGACGTCTTCAAGAAGACTTCGAAGAAGAATTCTGTCGTGTGATGTTGAGTTTTTATTATCGATTTAGAAAGATGATGAGCTTAGTGCTTAAAGCTTCGATAAAGAACTTTCATATTTCTCAAGCAAAATCATACTTTCATACATATATTTCACTAAATTTCTACTACGTCAGTACTAACTAATGTCATAGATAACTTCAATTTCTGAGCTGTTAACTGCTAAGCAGCTAAGCTACAACGAGAAGACTAAGAGCAATGATACGTTGTCATCGTCTTCATGAGTAATTTTACAGCTATGCAAAGACTTATCTAAATCGTATGATTATGTAGTCTTTACGAACAACTTCTTCAGCAGTGTGAAGCTATTCAAAGCTTTAAAGAGAGAGAAAATTGATGCATGTGATACAGCTAAATCGAGCAGCGAATATTCAAATCAGCTACTTCGTCTTCAACTTATCTTCATCAAAGCAAAGAACTGAGACTTACGTGCTCACATTATAGTCGAAGATGAGATTTTATGCTTAGCATGACAGAATAACAACGTGTTGCAGTACATGATCATCTCACACGATCTATCTGATTTAGATGAGCGTCATTTGCTTGATCATCGAAAGAGATGAAACATATCTTCAGAATTCACGATATTTAGGTTCAGCAATAATCTCACTGTCATCAGCTATCTTTCTTTCATAGTCGCTCATTCTACTCTCTACTATGATTGGTCGAATATGATGTTGTCAATCTCTTCAATGACTAAGAAATACAATGATAATATGAAAGATTCGAATGAAAATGATCAATAGAGATTCTATTATTCTTTGCGTCGAAGAAATAGCAAATATCTCTGAAGACTGTTTGAGTTTTTTTTTGAAGCAGCTGTTCTGAATAGCTTCAAACTGCACAAGCTACGAGATCTCATCTTCAAGCTGAAGCATAAAGACTTCGTTTTGCAATTAGCTTTGAAACTCATGCAGAATTTCTATGATAATGATCGTTTGCAAGAGTCAAAAGTCTCTATTACTACTTCGAATATGATCTATTCTTCGAAGCATCACTACATTAAGCTCGCTAAAAAGGCTTATTGCACGTCATGTAGCAAACTGAAGAGAAAGAATTACACTCTGAAGCGCAAGGCTTTAGCTGAAATTCCTGACGTCGACGTCAATCAGCTCAGAAAGAAACGACGACAGCGAGATGCAGAGACTTCATGGGGCTGTTCTGCAGCAGAATGCTTCAAACTAGCCTGTTGCAGACGATCGGAGTGCTGAACTGCTATGCATAGCACACTAGATTAATAGAAAATGAGGATATTCGGGTTCACTGCCAAGCTTTATTTTAATTGGATTCGGCGAGTCGGCGACAGCGGGGTTCATTAAGCATCGGTACCCCATCAGGTCAAGCTGCTACCAAATTGGGCCTAGCTGTTGATCGTAGGGGGTGGCCGACCTTGTGGCGGTTAAAGGGATATGAGTAAGGGTTCAGCCTTACGGTCACGTAATCACGTGAGCTTGTTCGTTTTTGAACATGGACCACACCTTCACCGGAATCTGTCTTGAATAAAAATTCCTTTTGATTCTTCCATTTGCTATCATATCATCTACTCAGTCCGTATACCGAAAATCGCACTTCATCCAAAGGTGCGTGTGGAATGGTTACTGCGAAATTGTTGAGTGGAAGGGAGCCGAAGGCAGTTTGAAGAAGCTATTCGCCAAACAATTCTTTCAATTTATTGAACATACCCTCAAGCACTATCTGGCTGATTGCAAGAGTACAGGTTCGCCGGTTCAATTACAGCAACGTTACCCAAGCCTGTTAAAGTCGCTCAGAACTTATCCAAAATCTCAATCCAACGGCACCCAGCGCTGCCTGTCTTTTATCACCAGGAACCCTAGAAAAAGGGCAAGATGGTCGTACTTCCTCCTAGGCGGCAGCCTTCCCGCCGAGGTATGTCAGTCAGTCGTGGGTGCTGCGCTGGTGTCTTTCTGAATAGTCAATACCAGGGTCTATGGCCGATGTGCCAAAAGATCTTCTAGACCAGATCAAGGAGCTAGAAAGGCTATTCACTGTGGACCAAGCCAAGCTGAAAGAAGTGACGAATCATTTTGTCAAGGAGCTGGAAAAGGGCAAGTCCTGGCTGCATCCTGTCTTACTCATCAACACTTCCCTAACGGTCAATTTAGGTCTCAGCGTCCAAGGAGGCAGCATTGTAAGCAGTAACAAGCTGAGATGTGTAATGCTGATGGCTAATGTGACAGCCAATGAACCCTACCTGGGTGATGGGATACCCTACCGGGTACGAGGAGGGCACTTTCCTGGCCTTGGATATGGGTGGTACCAATCTTCGTGTCTGCGAGATCATCTTACCGGAAGAGAAGGGTGAATTTGAGATCATACAGTCTAAATACCGAATGCCAGAAGAGTTGAAAACAGGGGACTCGGAGGAGCTCTGGGAATATATTGCTGACTGCCTTCAACAATTCATTGAATATCACCACGAAGTTGAGGACCTAGAAATACTAGACAAAATCCCTCTCGGCTTTACCTTCTCTTTCCCTGCAACTCAGGAGTACATAGACCATGGCGTTCTGCAACGGTGGACCAAAGGTTTCGACATTGCGGGTGTGGAAGGTAAAGACGTCGCTGGCCAATTTGAAGCCGCTCTTGCAAAACGAAAACTCCCGGTCAAGCTCAGCGCCCTCATCAACGATACAACCGGAACTCTTATCGCCTCAGCCTATACAGACGATGCGACCAAAATCGGCTGCATTTTTGGTACAGGCTGCAACGCCGCCTACATGGAGAATTGTGGCTCCGTCCCTAAAATCGCCCATTACAACCTCCCCCCCGACATGCCCATCGCCATTAATTGTGAATACGGCGCCTTCGACAACGAACACGTTGTCCTCCCACGTACCCCCTACGATATAATCGTCGATAACGACTCCCCCCGCCCTGGCCAACAAGCCTTTGAGAAAATGATCGCAGGTCTCTATCTTGGTGAGCTGTTTCGCCTCGCTCTCGTTGACCTGCATCAAAATAAAGGGGTCAAGATTTTTGAGGGCCAGGACATCAGCAAGCTACACAAAGCGTATACCCTCGACTCGTCGTTTTTGAGTATGATTGAAGAAGACCCCTTCGAAAACCTCTCCGAAACCGCCGACCTCATGCACAAAACCCTCAACATCACCGCCAACAAACCCGAACTCGAGCTCTGCCGTCGTCTGGCAGAGCTCATCGGCACTCGGTCCGCCAGACTCTCCGCCTGCGGTGTGGCAGCTATTTGCAAAAAGAAGAATATCGAAGCCTGCCATGTCGGGGCGGATGGAAGCGTATTCAACAGATACCCGCATTTCAAGGCTAGGGGCGCAGTGGCTTTGAGGGAGATTTTGGACTGGAAGAAAGGGGAGAAGGATAAGGTCGATATCAGGCCGGCGGAGGATGGGTCAGGCGTGGGGGCGGCGTTAATCGCAGCATTAACGATCAAGAGGGTCAAAGATGGGAACTTGGTGGGGATTAAAAATGCCAAGGGAATGTCATAGATTGTGATGAGTGTGATGAATGTGATCGATATGATCGATGTGTAAACCAAATAACGACATGATGTGGAGTATACTGTAGTAGGGACGTATAGAGGATAGATTACATACAGATTACCTCGTGGGCAATATCCTTTCATGTGGGTTGGCTTGATTGAACATGATAATTCGAAAGCTTTATACTAGCTCCTGATCTCCCACAACCGAATCTTCCCCTGCTCATTCGCCAATGCCAACATCTCCGAGTTCGGCGCAAACGCCACGGCCGTGATCCTCCCCAGCGGCGTCGAGCTCGTCGGCCAGTTCCGATACACGGTACAACTCGGCAAATGCACCAGCCGCAACGCATCCCTCTTCCACCGGCTCGCCATCACCAACACCTGCCCGTCAGGCGAGAACTCCAGATGGCTTGTTGGCGTGGTCAGTTGGTCGAACGCTCGGACAGGTTTTGGGGTGGCTGGAATAGAGGAATCCCAGGTTCGGCGGTCGTAGATGTTGACGATGCCGCTGGAGCTTCCGACGGCGATCCACCTGTCTGCGCCAAAGCTTTGGGCTCCGGTTCCTTTCCCGCCCAAGGCGACTACCGTTGTACCCACTGCTCCTTCGTCAACCCAACGTCCCACAACTATCTTTTCCCGTCCATCCCACTCCACGGCCTCACCGCCTTTTCCAATGATTACCATGCCATTCCCATCGCCCCACCAGGCAAAATCCGCAACCCCTCCTTTTCCCTCCACGCGTACTTCAGCCACCCACTGGCGAGTGCCCGCATCCAAAACATTGATCAAACCTCCACCTTTCCTCCCGCTCCCCACAAGCCCTATCCACCGCCCACACGGACTCAATTTAAACCTCTCCATGCTCTTCTGCTCATCCTGATGGCCATACACCCTCGATACCTTTTCAAACTTCCCGGTTTGCAAGTCCCAGACATGGAAGTAACGCCGACGGCCGCTGAAAAATATTTTGTTTCCTTGAGTGGGGAGGAAGACCGAGGTGGTGAGGGGGTTGCGACGGATGTGTAGAGAGGTGAGGAGGGGGTTCGGTTGAGGAGGATGGGGGGAGACGTGGTGGAGGGAGAGGGTGGAGGAGGGACCGGAGGTGAGGAGGAGGGGGTTCGAGGGGTGAAATGCAAGGGATGTGATTGCAGACTTTTGGGTGATTAGTTTCCTAGGTGTAGTGGAATGGGGTGAGGGTTGTGGGAAGCTTACGGGTTGAACGCCGCTAACATCTTTGGTGCGTTGAATGTCAATGACTTCGGGACGAAGCCTTTTTCGAGCAGAAGAACCGGTGGACACTGTGGGCTGGATGAATCCCGTGGTTGACTGAAGGAGCTTGGCTAGCGGTTGGGCGGAGAGATCATCGGGGTTGATGGACATGTCGTCCGCGGATACGTCTTCGTCCGAGCTATTCGGGGAGCCTGAAGTCCGCCTCCGTTTTCTTGGAGAGGCTTTTTGGACTGCAGCAGGGTTCGCCCATTCGGGTACGGGATACAATCGTTCGAATTGTCGTCGTAGCCGCTTGGTATATTCTTTGCCATTGACAAGGTCTTCAGACTCAGTGAGCCGTAACTTACGTAGCCTAGGATTAGAAGCCAATGAAACGACAATGTGCTCATCTTCGCTATCGATCCATGCCGCAGCTTGCTGATAGTGAGATGCGTCTTGCTCATCGTCCTCCGAGGTTTGCGCAAGCACCAGGTCTGTGTTTAGATTCGCCGAAGGTGCAGAATCAAGGAAAAAGAGCTAGCGCCTCTGTGAGTATCTTGTTACTGGGAGCAAGCCAAGTAGCATGGCCAGAGTACGTACATCCGCATCATCAACACCTTGTAAGGCTTGCTCTTCATCTGAGACTTGCGCAGCGTTTCGCTGGTCTTCCGCATTCGATTCTAGGTTTGTGGGAAAAGCATTTTCGTTGTAGGATTTTAAACCCTCGTGAAACCCTGCATCATCACCGAAGACGAGCTTCTCAAGCTCCACCTCAGTCTCGTCCTTCTCCATGGGGTCATCGCTATCGAGTCCCTCGGAGTCATCTGAAAGCTCATCTTGCGCAGCTAGTAATGGTTGCTGGACTGAATTGGGTGTCTGTGGCGGCATCCGTGACTTTGGTTGAGCCATTGCGGCACTAGGAACATGAATAATTGCTGTTTTCCCCAAAAGAAAATTGAACGTTATGGTTGTTGGAGATGGCCTTGGTCCCGGAAATCTGCAACTGCGCAGGGGTCAGTAGAACTAGGTACCCGCGTATCCAGACATCGGGAGGTTTAGGGCATTAAAGGAATTCAAATTGGTTGGGCTGCCTTGTATTCCATACTAAGCGCATATCTCACTTTGACATCTTTGATCGAACTCTCGAAAGGCTATAATACAATATTCGTTCAGTTGTAAAACCAAGCGGAACATGGCTAAGTGGAAGATAGAAGACATGGATCGGGTTTTTCTTGCCTCGAGCTGCCACTTAAGCTGATATAAATTTATCAACAATGCGAAGTCTATAAAACGGTGGCGAGCAAGGATACCACTAAAGATTAGATATGTTCAAGCTCTTAACCTGAGCTTTGATGTAAATTACAGTCTGGCTCCATCTACATAATTTATTGCGAGAGTGAGATCCATCTCATGGTTTTTTGATGTTTCCCTATGTCTATCCTCCTCATAAGCATAATTGCGAAGTTTTCTGGAACCCTTTCGTCAGTGAATGTTTTACAAGACATCTTCCTTGTCACTTCGTCGCCAAGTCATATTGTCAGTGACAGCTATCTATGGGCTTTATTATCTTCTTTCGCAGGCAGCATCGTCATGAGACAACTCAAGTTTATATCTATTTATACGATAATAACCACTTGGGTTTCTAAGCAACAACCTGCTCATTGATGCCAGAACATTCGAAAGGGTACTCTAAATTTCCACGTAGACGAGCGTCAAGGCCTAAACACAACAGTTCCGATAACAACAGCTAGATACCGCTTGACAAAAGTAGATCGACAGAAGCCTGGAAGTCTCTTGGACCAATGAACGGGCACAATGTGGAGACATTGAAGAGGGAGAAAAACAACAGCGTACGGTTAAGAGTGGCGAGGCAAGATCGGAAGTGTAAGATCCATCAATTACATCCATCTGCTGAGTACATGGTTACGAAGTAAAGAATTTAGATTAAAAACGAGATATACAGACGGCTCTACTGCTCTATGTTGTAATCATCTCGGATCACCATCCCAGATAGTGTGCATAGAACCAAACGGACTGATCCACAGGCCCAATTATACAAAAGCAAACGCCACGTCCCCTGAACAGTCACTACAAGAACATGGCTACTGGCTTATTTTTATGAGGTATCCACCCGTTCGACGAGGCTGTGAAACCCACAGGCGATGGTGGTGGTGGGGGTGGTTGCTGATCGATTGATCGAGGGTCTACCGGAAGGGTGAATTTTGGTCGAGGCGAGGCCAGCATGGCGACTGAGAGGTCTCGACTGAACGTACTGGGACTGGCGAGGGACAACCGGGGCCGACTTTGGGGAATCGAAGAAGTCATGAGGAGGCTCGGACCGGATGTATAAGATATGGGTAGATGATTATCTGGGTTGCGATCTTGGTATGAGCTACTTTTATGTTAGATAGGCCCAACGAAAGTAGGGACAAGACTCTTACGGAGCAATAGAGTGATCTTTCAGTAGTCCGAATAATTGGCTTTAGTAACGACTGATTACCCTGATCGATAAAGAGTGGAGTTTGTAGTCAGGAAGCAAGAGAACGAGCAGCAGCAATAGCTGAACGATATTTTCAGATAGCTTTAACGAAAAAGAAGAAGTCAAGATAGCAGATCGTCAGCTTTATGACAGGTCCCAAGAATAATTCGGATGCAGAGTGCCAGAGAGCTATAAGGAAACGAAATGAAGAATGCCAGGGAAAACGACAGCTCAATTCCCGGAAGCCGATCTCACCGCCAGAATAATCTTGGAAGGATACTGGAAGGATGCTGGAAGCCTAACGCGAGGAGCCAGCGCACGTTGTTGCAAGGGTAAGGCAATCGGATGCCGCTGGTAGCCCTGTAACAGAATATGTGCTGACGTGGATGGTTATGCGTGGTCGGCACAGGGGGAGAAGAATGCCAAGGTAGGTAATTTGGGAAACTCGGGGCTGAAGGTTTCTCAACCCAGGAACGTGTACACACGAGCCCCCCATGGGGTGCTGGGCACGCTATTGGTAGCCTCCAGAGTGTCTACCAAAAGACTAATACAATCAATAAGGTATGTCCGGGGTGCCGAAAAGGAGCAGTGATTGCCTTGTAGAAGTGAAAGTCGATGCTGCATTGCTGCAGGCGTTGTCGCCCTGCACCCCAGATCCAGCGGAGCAATAGGTGCCCATGGCTTGGAGCCATGCCCGATCCTACCCCAGGAATGCCCAGGGCTTTGGCCCGGGAGGCGATCCGAACAAAGCCGGCAGAGCGCTTATGTGTTGGTTGCTTCTTCGGTACCTGCATTCTGTATAAATAATTAATGACAATGAGATAAGATTGCAGGTCTGAGCTGTGGAATGATGTGTCAGTTTTCTGTAGCCTGCGCAAGACTAGCCAGATATGTCTGATGCTTCAAACACCAATGTCGTAACCATGGTGTCGTAACCATAGTATGCTGGAAAGTCTCTGCCAAAGGCAATTTAAACAGCAGATTTTAATACAGCCACGGTCCTTAAGCTTCGTAAATATCTCACATTACTGTCTGTGTCCAATCAACGATGGAGGTACATCGCAACATAGCGCGTGTTCACTGGTTTGATGAGTAGAAATCAGTACCGTAGGTTGCAGCGAAAGGTCTGAGCAATCGGCCATTCCATAATTGAAGTTCCTATTAGTAATTGTTTTTATAACATCACGTGCTTTGCGCCAAAATCTTACAATCGAATTGTTTTGTGATATATTATTGCACTTTGTTCACAACATCCTAAGTTAGAATGGACAAAACCATTGGCGTTCTTGGGGGGGGCCAGCTGGGTCGCATGCTGACCGAGGCTGCCAACCGGCTCAATGTCAAGGTGGTGACATTGGATGCTGAAAGCTCCCCAGCAAAGCAGATCAATGCTCACCCTAATCATGTTACCGGGTCTTTCACTGACCCTTCGTCCATCCGTCAATTGGCAAAAGAGTGCGATGTTTTGACAGTGGAGATTGAGCATGTCGACACAGATGTGCTCGAGGAATTGTCTACAGGGACGACAGTAAGAGAAGACTGGAGATTGGTGGGAGGTACTAAGGTCGAGGTTCAGCCAAGCTGGAAGACCATAAGAGTTATTCAGGACAAGTACCATCAGAAACAGTATCTCCTCGAACATGAAATATCTACTGCGCACTCTGTCCCTATGGAAAAACATAGCATTGAAGAGCTAGAAGAAGTCGCCGAGCAACTCGGATACCCATTCATGCTCAAGTCGAGGACAGAAGCCTACGACGGACGGGGAAACTACCCGATCAGATCTGCACCTGAAATACGCACAGGCCTGGCCACGCTACGAGGCCGACCCTTATACGCTGAGAAATGGGCGGATTTTACAAAAGAGCTCGCGGTTATGGTCGTCAAGATACAGGATGAGGCTATGAGTGACTGGGAGACTGCGACCATGGCCTTTCCCGTGGCTGAAACGGTCCATGAAGACAACATTTGTAAGCTGGTTTACGCACCTGCGCGAAACGTTTCAGCTGTGGTCATGCAAAAGGCGCAAGGCTTAGCTAGACGCGCCGTTGCGGGATTTTGGGGGAAAGGCGTGTTTGGAGTTGAGATGTTTTTACTGGAAGATGGTGAGTCTGAGGGTCAAAATCAATCTACATCGCGAAGCTCATAGAGTTAGGGGGGTTATTGATCAACGAGATTGCTCCTCGGCCTCACAACTCGGGTCATTATACCATGGAAGCCTGCCCCATATCACAATACGACGCCCACATCAGAGCTATACTTGGATTACCAATACCTGAAGAAAGTCTTTGTTGCATTGACATTCATACTTCCGCCATTATGCTCAATATCCTCGGGGGAGCGCAAACAAGCTCGCATCTCGTAGCGGCTCAACAAGCCTTGTCAATCCCAGGGGCAAGACTTCACATGTACGGAAAAGGGGACGCCAGACCTGGACGGAAGATGGGTCATGTCACTGTCTTAGCGAGTTCCATGACAGGAGCCGAAAATCGGATCAACCCACTTGTCAAGCTCGTGGATCGTATTCGGGGAGAAAGGATGAATCCAACCACAGCTCTGACAACCACGACCCAACTTTCTGTTCCGAAAGCGTCATCGCACCACTCAAGCAACGCTAAGTCGCCCTTGGTTGCGATTACTATGGGTTCAGACTCGGATCGCTTTGTGCTCGCTCCTGGAATCAATCTACTAAAAGAGCTTGAGATTCACTATAGCGTCACAATCACGTCAGCGCATCGGACGCCGAGTAGAATGTTCGAATTTGCCCAAACGGCAGCATCAAATGGCATCAAAGTCATCATCGCCGCTGCTGGGGGTGCAGCCCATTTGCCTGGGATGATTGCTGCTATCTCGCCGCTTCCGGTCATTGGCGTACCTGTAAAGGGTAGTGTTCTCGATGGCATGGACAGTCTTCTAAGCATCGCTCAAATGCCCGTTCGTCGAATTCGTTTCATTGTTGTCAACCTTTTGTTCAGTGTCGATGTGCTGACTACGAACAGAGAGGATGCCCTGTTGCCACGGTGGCTATCAACAACTCCATGAACGCTGCGCAGCTCGCGGTGCGGATATTAGCCGTGAGCGATTTTAGCATCCGAAAACGACTGGAGAAATACTTGACAGATCAAACGGATTCCGTATTGGAGAAAGCCGATAGGATGGAGCGTTTTGGTTTCGAGGCCTATGGCTCAGAAGAGCTGAAATGACAGGGAAGATCCGAGCGTGCAGAATACACCATTTAGTACACCCGCATCCGATAAGAATCCGGGGTAGCGGCAACGGGCAAACTTTTCTCTCCGCCCTTGATCTGATAGTCTGAAGGAAATGCGGCTATCTAAAAAAATAGGGTGATGCTGACTGACCGTGCTAGCCATGAGTTACTGAATTTCGGGCATAACGTGCAATCATGGTCTATGTCGCGTGCTTCGTGCACAACGCTGAGACCTCACGATCCACAGGGTTGAAGTCTCAAAGCGCTACCTACTTCTTACGATCGACTAAGGAGAATAGGAGGGAAATGCAAGGGCTGTTCGGCTGTCGCTTTACTTAAGCGCAGCAGTACGTCACAGTGCTGCCCCAGAATCTGGCTTAGCTGTTCGTACCTGGCTGTCAAGTGTCTGAAAACTCTGATGAAACTCCCGTTTAGGCTGGGTTGGAGACGCCTAGCTGCAACAGGGTCGCAAAGGATCCATCCTAGAAGGGGGTGCGAGATACTTGGGTAAACTCAAATGGGCAATGTGAACAACTCGTGTCACGGAGAAGTGACGACGGTGGCCGTCTGCTATTTGCGATGCCTTATAAATATGTGGTGGTCTTGCCATGAAGCTCGTGTAACATTTCCGTCCTGGTTGCATGGTCCATATACCTTATTGAATTGAATCTTGATGCGCACAAAGACTCTGCGTTTCTCAACGCTGGTCCTTGGTCCTTTGAAGCGCTGTATTTAGTATTTACCCAACAAAAGGCCTAATATAATAATAAACAGGTACTGTTTTCAGTAGCTGAGGCTGATTAATACCGGGCGGCAGCTCCTTCCTTGGCAGGTCTGCCTTATCGCACCCCATCATGGTCCCTGATCTCCAACGGCCGGCTCCAGCCGAGGCGGGGGAGCTCGACATTAATACTCAGATTGACCGCTTCCAACTTTTCGACGAGACGAACAATGTAAATTGTACCCCGACAATAGATGATCAGCCATTGTCAACCACAAAATTTGTCCCCGACTACGTTCCTGCTACCGCAATAGACCTGCATTCTTCGCCGAAAGAATTGACCTCTAACGGCACGTTCTGGACTCCTCTTAAGGCAATTCCTCTCGCATCTTACTACAGGCTCCATCGAGTGCCCTCCTTGACGGCTATGGAGCAAGATCGTAATGGAACTCATGCAATCGAATTACCACGAAGTGAACCAATGCCGAGTGCAGAACCACAAGAACAACACGCACAAGAGAAAGTTCCGCAGAACGGCATTCATAATAAATTACTCGAGCATGTGGTCCGGACTCCAGGCCGGCAACCCTCGCCTCAACCGACGCATCTGAGTGTTCCTGGTTCGAGTCATCATCGAATCCTACACGAGGAAGATTCTGGCTATGTTGCACCCAAGTTCGAGGGCAAGGAGCTGCAGATGGATCAGGGTAGGTTCCGAGAACCACCGAGCGAATTTTAGATGATACCTAGCTGACTTCTCCGTGCTAGTCATGGACCAGATCGAGGAAAAAGGCTTCATTCCTCCGGAATTTGTCGAGTCCGAGACCAATTGGTTCTACAACGAGCTTGGCATCGACGACATGTACTTCCAAACAGAAACGGTGCCGGCAATTGTCAATCATATCCTATCGTTATATGCTGGAAAGATAGCGGCTTTCGCACGAGATGATGGGCGTCTGGAAATACGGCTCGACAAAGAAGCTGCTGACCACGCAGTGTACATAGACACGAGCAAGCCTGGTGTCAGTGTGATTGAGGGACCAAGGTACGAGCAGCGAATCGACGAGAAGTACGTCGATCCATCAACGGGCAAGAACAGCTATCGAGTGGAGACTTTTCGTTCAGGAAGCCATCTTCCTGGTGAGAAGGATCAACAGTTGCGTTGCTATTTTGTGTACAAGTGTCATTTTGCAAACCCAGATCCGGGCCAAGAAGAGACGGACCTGGAGATCATTGGCGAAAAAAGATTCTTGCAGAAGGCCACATCGAATACCAAAGAGATCTATCAGGCAGTCATGAACAACGCGGTAGCGAGAACTGGACCTGTCATAGAGATGTTTGAAATTGAGGGCAGCAGAGAGAAGAGGCTCGTTGTCGCGTATAGGCAAGGTTCCGCAATGGGAATGTTTAGTGCTTTATCCGATTTATACCACTACTATGGGTGCACGAGCTCCAGGAAATACGTTGAACAATTCTCGAATGGTATTACAATAATGTCTATTTACCTACGCCCTCTTCCACATTCAGCCTCGACCATGGCACATCCACCCATCGAGGCGTCGATATATCAGATTATGAAGGAGGTTTCGTTACTATACTGCATACCTCAAAACAAGTTCCAGGGACACTTTGCCAGCGGGCGACTGAGTCTACAAGAAACAATCTATGCACACTGCGTTTGGGTTTTCGTCGGACATTTCCTCAACCGATTGGGATCGGAGTATAGGTCGCTTGCCTCAATACTGGATCCGAACAACAGCGTACACGCTGAGATGCTCTCCAAGATCAAGCGTCGTCTGAGGACTGAAACCTTCACCTCTGATTACATCCTTGAAATTATCAACAAATATCCTGACCTGGTCAGGTCTCTTTACCTGGCATTCGCCAATACCCACTACCTCCAGACAAGAGGCGAGCAAGATGATTTCATCCCCACACTCAGTTATTTACGGCTAAAGGTCCACACCGTGCTGAACGACGCACAGCTCCAGGCTGCTATCTCAAAGACTGTCGTGAACGAGCATGATGAGATGGTTATGACTGCATTCAGAGTTTTCAATGCTGCTGTTGTAAAAACCAATTTCTATACACCTACTAAAGTGGCGTTAAGCTTCAGGCTGAACCCCAGCTTCCTGCCTGAGGTCGAATACCCTCAACCCTTGTACGGCATGTTCCTTGTCATCAGTTCGGAGTTTCGTGGCTTTCATCTACGTTTCCGTGATATTGCGCGTGGTGGAATTCGTATTGTCAAGTCAAGGAACAGAGAAGCATATTCTATCAATGCTAGGTCGCTCTTCGACGAGAATTACAATCTCGCCAACACTCAACAGCGCAAGAACAAAGATATCCCCGAAGGTGGTTCCAAGGGTGTCATCCTTCTTGATGTGCATCATCAGGACAAGGTCAAGGTAGCCTTCGAGAAGTACATTGACAGCATAATGGACCTTCTGCTACCGCCATCGAGTCCTGGAATTAAAGATCCGATTGTAGATCTCCACGGCCAAGAGGAGATCTTGTTCATGGGCCCGGACGAAAACACCGCCGACCTGGTCAATTGGGCGACCGAGCACGCTAGGAAGAGAGGGGCACCGTGGTGGAAGTCTTTCTTCACCGGAAAAAGCCCGAAGCTTGGTGGCATCCCTCACGATACCTATGGCATGACCACACTATCTGTCCGGGAGTATATTCTAGGGATTTATCGAAAGCTCAACCTTCAACCAGATGCCGTGCGAAAGCTGCAGACTGGTGGTCCAGACGGCGATCTAGGTTCCAACGAGATCCTGCTTGGAAATGAGAAGTATACAGCTATAGTTGACGGCGCCGGTGTGCTTGCCGACCCACATGGTCTTGACCACGAGGAACTTGTGCGGCTGGCCAGAAAGCGGGTTATGATATCTGAGTTCGATATCTCGAAGCTCTCTTCTGATGGCTACCGTGTCTTGGTTGAAGAGACCAATGTGACGCTTCCGACTGGAGAAGAGGTAAACAACGGCATGATCTTCCGCAATACGTTCCATCTACGTGGGGGCAAGCAGTTTGACATGTTCGTTCCTTGCGGCGGCAGGCCCGAGTCCATCGATCTTAGCACTGTCAACAAGCTCATCGTTGATGGGAAGAGCACGATACCTTACATCGTTGAAGGTGCTAATCTCTTCATCACACAAGATGCGAAGCTACGACTCGAAAAAGCTGGATGCATCCTATACAAAGATGCTTCAGCGAACAAGGGAGGTGTCACTTCATCATCACTCGAGGTCCTTGCATCGTTATCCTTTGATGACCAAGCATTTGTAGAAAATATGTGCATAAGTGAGGACGGCATGGTGCCGCCGTTTTACGACGCCTACGTCAAACAAGTCCAAGAGACTATCAAACGCAATGCAGCGCTTGAGTTCGAAGCGATATGGAGAGAACATCAGCAGACAGGCATTGCGAGGAGTACGTTGAGCGATACATTGAGCATTGCGATTACAAAGCTCGATGAGGAACTGCAGAAGACGGAGTTGTGGAAGAATGTCCCTCTGAGAAATTCGGTTTTGGAGGATGCATTGCCAAAGCTTCTATTAGAAAAAGTAGGGTTGGAAACTATCATCCAACGAGTGAGTCTGCTCCAACTGCATCGTATCGACGATTGTTAACCCATTCTCTAGGTCCCTGATAATTACCTTCGCGCGATATTCGGAAGCTACCTAGCCAGTCGATTCGTCTATGAGCACGGTAGCAACCCAAGCCAATTCGCATTCTTTGACTTGTGAGTAGCCGACTCTCTTGACCTATCTAGCACAAAGCTAATGCTACCATAGTATGTCCAAAAGAACGGCAAAACTGCAGCGCAATGGCGCATGAGCGGACGACTCAAGGCTGGCTCTTTTCTGGTTGTTGTAAGACTATGCTGCGGCGCTGGGAGCATGAGGACATTCAAACAGAATGAGGCAAACTTCTACAGCATTAACAGAAGCACCACTAGAAGGCATAGACTGTGGACGGTGTATCTAAGGCTTGCACAGGGAATGTACAAATATTCGAAATCAGATCATGGCGATTTTGTTGATCGTGCGTGATTTGTGGATACCAAGCGCCGAGTCGTCTCTAAAAACTGAGCCTTCCCTGCCTGCCCTTTTGACAGCAACCACGTGTATCTCTCGACTTCGCATTTCTGCTCAAAGTCTCCTGGTAGATCCGAAGCTGTAAACATACTCTCGCCACGGTAGAAACTCTAAAGTAAACAAGGAAGTAAGCACTTACGCTCTTGTATTATCTATCTGATTGGTTACTGTGCAAACAAAACCATTCGGTTTCAAATCGCCCCGTGTTTCCCCCTCCTCCCTCCCTCCTCTCTTCTCTCGAGGACACCCAAATTCCTCTCTGCTCCCTGCCGGTCTCGTTACACGCACTGTCATCTCTTCGAAGTTCAAAATCCTATCTCTACGCTCATCGCACATCTTTCCCGTCCTAACCGAACCCTTCCAGCAACCCCCTCCCCAACGCAGAGCGTCCAAATCCGAAATATGGCCCTCACCCGCCACGCCACCGGCCACACCGCCCCGCGCAAACCCGCCGAAACCACCACTGTCTCCATCACCAAGAAGAAAACCGGTGCCGGCAGACCCAAGGCCAACACCTCGAAGCCCCGCACCAAGGTTGACACTGCGTCTAAAGTCAAGGGCGGGCGCGTGGAGAAGCGCGGCCGCCCAGCAAAAGCGGAGAAGGTCGAGATTTTGGGCGAGGGCGAGGAGGCGGAGCTGGTGAAGCAGAAGAGGAAGCCGACGGTTAAGGATAAGGTGGATGGGGCACTGGAGAAGGTCGTCGGGGCTGTCGAGCGGAAGCCGGGGAAGAAGGTGAGAAACTCCTCTTTCTCGCTGTTCACGGGCCATGGGGATCGCTGCCTTGAGTGGAGTAGGGACGAGGCCACATTGAAGAGGGTGAGGGGTACGAGGGCTGACACAGGGGTTGAACAGGCCACAGGGACGAAGAAGATGCGTGGGACCGACGGAAAGGGCTCTACGAAGGCGAAGAAGGTGTGAAGGAATCTCCTGTGTGGCTTGCTCCGCTGGGGGTCTGCTCGAGGAGAATGGTGTGCAAGCATGCCTGCTGCATCCTGTCACACCGGTATCTTGGTTTTTATGCGTGCTATTGATGGAAAGTGTCTACCCTTCACATATTCGCGGGAGCAGGACGGAGTTGAATGGATTTTGCAGTGTACGATACCCCTTTTATCTAGTCTGGATTCGGTAATGGTAGTTTTGGGAGTCTTTTGACGTTGTGCATCAGTAACTTCTTAAGCTTCCTTTGTATAGTAAGGGAAGCAGTACAGATGCAAACTCGATCGCTAATCAAAAGATGTGATTGCTCTGCTTGAGATTCGAAAAGGTGTGATTTAAAGCGCCCGATTTGCTTGCATTCAACACAAGCATGGGTTTGAACTATACGGAGAATGGCTTGCACCACGATTGATGTGGTTGTTGACATTGCGCAACGCTGGTATCAATATAAATCACTGATGCGCCAAACTGCTTGCCTGGCCTATAGTAATAGCACTCTCAGACACCATAACACCGCCACCAGCAAGACTCCTTAACCGAACCAAGTTCTTCCCATGTTGGTATACCATCCCCTCTCTGTCCTGAGCTCACAAACGACCAGTACCAACCTCGAATATGAAAAATGCTTGAAAGAGTGTACTAAGCTCTACCCCTTCTTCTTAACCCATAGTCCTGCGCCTGAAGCTCCTTAATCAATTTCAAGCTTTCCTCGTCAGTAAACGTCTCTGAGCTCAGCCGTGGTTTCGCTCGCTTTTGGCTTGTGTCAATCTCCCCACTGATATTGGCAGTCTCTCCTCTGTTGATCAGCGACGCACTCTTTTCCACCATCATGTCCGCAACGGAGCTGCTGCTAGCTCTCCTTGCGGATCCTGACTCGGGCGTATACCGTTGTACCTGCTTTGGGTGGCGAGACGAATGTCGTGATGAAGACGATGATGGAGTGCGATTCGGTTCCGAAGCAGGTGGAGTATGACCGGCGTCGTTGTGTGACGATGCTGGTGGTGAGACAAGTGAAGAGGCGGCTGGCTGAGGGAAGCTCTCGTCGGGCAGTGGCACTTCCCGGACGAAGCCTGCCTCAGCCTTGAGGTTGGATGTAGGGGGCATAGCGACAAGTTGTACTTCATCCTCAATATTTTCTGCAGGCCTCCTCGAGGTTTCCGAAGGCAAAGGCTGTAGTTTGCACTTCTCGTCACCCCGCGCCTGCGTATTAATGATCGCGTTATTGAGCTGGCAAAGGGCCTGGTTTGCCAAATCTGCATCGCTGGTGAGAGCATCTGTGCGTGCCCGGTCGGATTGTTGATTCTCTGAAATCGGGCTGCATCCCATCATATTTGCAGTCGGTGCTGAGCTCGGACTACGTCCCATCATGTTCGCAACCGGTGCCGGCCTTTGTACGGGCCTATTTGGGGGCTGTACCATGCTCTCTGCAGAATCATGTGCGAGATGAGTGAGGCCGTGGGGACCCGGTACTGCAGGACCTCTTGGTTTCTTGGCCACAGGCGAATCTTGACCTTCGTTATGGAGTTTCCGGCGTTTCAGTGTAGCCGCAGGTCTTGGAATAGCAGCTTCATTAGCCTTCTCAGGATCGATGTTACCATGCTCGTCGTGTATGCATCGCCGCTACCACAAGTCAGCTATCGTCTTATCAAGGAGTTTTGCAAAAGTACGAACCTTGCTCTTACGGCAGTCATTGCAAGCTTTACTTCTCCCTCGGCTTTGCGACACGTTCATGATGATCCCTTCAGTCTTTCTTGGAATTGTGTTGTTTGGCTCCAACGAGATATCAGGCGAGATCGCATCATTCACTTCGGAGTCCATAGTCGGCGCAGATAGTGCCCCCGTAGGTGGAAACAAGGAGGGGGGGGGGTTTGCTTGTGGCGTATGCTGCTCTCCTTCAGCAAAATACCTTAGCTCATCAACTAAGGTATTTTGCTTTTTGACTAGTGAAGATTCTGGCCTTGAGACGCCCGCAATCTGGCCAGCCTCTATTGTTCCGATTAAAGCATTAGGAGCTGGGACATCGACCTGATCTCGGTGCTTGCAAGCTCGCCTCCTTTTGCGGCACGATTCACATGCAGGCTTTCGGTGCGAGCTTGTACCCGCTCCCAACACGGGTTTGCGTTTCTTCGATGTGCCCGAGAGCGTGGTGTCGAGTTGGTCATTCGGGTTGAGTTGGGAATGTTGCTTTTTTGGCGGCGTCCTGGGCTCGCTGATCGGTGCTGTTGTATTTGAAAGGTCTTGCCGTTTGGTAGTTTCTACTTGAGCGACGTCTTTCGAGGCGCTTGCATCCCCAGATAGTGCAGGGGCATTTTCCAAGGACGAAGAGTGCTGCTGAGAAACTCTCCTTGCCGATTGCCGACGTGGTGCAGCCTCCAGCGCAGCCTTCTTGGCGGCCGCAGTACTCAGCTTCACGGCAGTCTCTGGGGCTACACCCTCAGGAATAATGCCTGCAAATGCCCAGCTAGGTATTGACTCGCCCCGTTTCCAAGCGCTCCACATCGCAAGACGCTTGACAATATCAAGTGGCTCACCGTGGCCCCTGGGAATAGCCTTTTTCACGGCATTGCGCGTTTCCGTGGTGATACCCTCTGTAATGCTGCCTAAATCGATTAATGCCGTTCTCAACAAATAGCGGGTTAGATCAGGCAAGCCCTCTAGCTCTGCCTGAGCATAGTATCGAGCATGGTAGTTCTCTCTACCTGACCTGGAGTTTTCACCCCACGCATCGAAATCGTAGTGAGCAGGCTGCTCACGATGAAACGTGCCACTATCTTGAAGAATGTTCTTGACACTATCTGGTAGAGGATCATCCTCCAGGTACCGCAACGCAGTATACCAGTGAATTTTTTGAAAATGAGGGTACCTGAATTTCCGAGCCACTCCTGTAGCTCTTTCTATCTGAGAAATCCGTAGTTGCATACCATAGTTCAGTCGCGTCAAAAAGTTACCTCCGATGACCAAGCTATCTTCAGGGGTCCAAACGGCATGGATCCACCCGGCAGGTATCAACATCGTATCTCCTTCTGCGAGGTCGACTCGGTAACATTCTTTTGTCTGATCCGCTAGAAATGTCCAGTTCTGCGCAGGTGACATGCACCACTCTTCGTACTTCTTCAAGTGCTTTTCTTTTGGTGGGATGAAGAGGAAAGTTTTCTTTCCCTTTAAAATGTGATAAAAGACCGACGAACCACCAAAATCAATATGAAAGTCTGTGAAACAGTCTGCCACGGACATGAGGCAATAGAATTGGACCCTAGGATACTCGCCTTTGGTTTGTAACTCCAATGGCCAAACAGAGTCTTGAAGATCAAGATCTCGCACAATTTGCGGCCGCCGGATGAGCCTCCCCAGCTTACTTTGAGAGACCTCGAGGCTTATTACATTTCGGACAACTTTATTACCGCCACTTTCGTAGTAGTCGGCCCACCGCCTCATGTTCCATTTCTTACCTTCTCCATTCTGAGACTTCACATCAATCACCTCTACCTTTTCTTCAGGACCATAGAGCTCAGCAACCCTTCTTACGGTCAAATCTCGAGGGATAACCATATCTAGCGCATCTTGTCCGTGGTCTAGGACGCGTTGAGATTCTGGATGGAGGCTGAACCAGTCTTCGTGTACAGAAACTTCACCCAAAGGATCGGTGGAGGGAACTGCTTCTTCGTGGATTGGGACGTTATTCTCTGTTGAAGAAGGATCTCCGGGACGGGGATTGAAATGTGCTGGAACAACAACAGGCTCCTTCATACCGGTACCTTTCTCAAAATACTCTGCAGTCACCAGTTCGGGACGCATCCGGGCGAAATTTTCTGGTAAGAATGTGATTGTGCCATCCTTGATCGGCTTGATGTAGTGATGTTCCGGCGTCTCATCAGAGGTCTTTAACACTCCTTGGTGCAAACCAGCGTAATCGATCGCGGTATGTGCCCGAGAAGATTTCCTTACATAGGTTGTGGGTCCATAGATTGGTTTGCATTTCCGACATCGGTACTTATCAACACCTCGCACTTCTCGCTCACTCTTAAAGCCCGCACAAGCAAAATGAAACCATCCTTTGCAGCCGTCACAGCTAATCCAAGATGTAGAGCTGTTGTCATTTTCGACACTTAGTGAGTTGCGAGTGAAGTTGCACGCTGCACATACGGCCGGTGCTGTAGCTTGGGAATGCTTTGCTTCAGAGGTCTTCAGGGTACTATCCAATGTCGGATCTGCGTTGGAGGGAGCATCAACGGATGTGAAGGCCTCCGAATTTACAGCTACAGCTTCGCTGACGATGGGAATGCTCGTTTCTGTCAAATGGGCTGGTGAGCTCAACAAGCCTCGACCCTCCTGAGCAGACTCTCCTTGTGCGGCCTCCAGGCCACCTGCCTTCGTCAAAGGCATTCCATCTTCCTTTATACTCGGACTACGGTCCAAATCTTGTTTATCCAAATTCGCGAACTGGCTCGACTCAGTCTCCCGTGTCTCCGACGCAGTTCCTGACCAGTTATTCATGCCATCGGACTGGGTGCCCTCGATTTGGCCCAACGTCTCAGGGATAGCTTCCTTGGCAGCTTCGAGTATCTGTTCTGTTGCTCTAGAGTCGTACGCGATCGCCATACATTGTGGAGACGTGAACGTAAGGATATGACCTAGTCCACGAATACCATTGGTCCCGATGTGCTGCAAACTAGAGTATTGTGGTGGACTGGCTTTGTGAGAGGCTGCCTCGGAAGAATTCAAACCAGCTCCTGCATATTCACCGTCGCTAATATCCGGTCTATCCAGTGGCGTTTCTAAAGTCTTATGTACGATAGGTTCCGGAAACTGAGTCCCATTGTGAGGAGCTTGATCATCAATAGTTGGGCCAAGGACAAAACCATGCGTACCGTTCAGTGACGGAGCCGTTTGTGGTACGTCGCTTGTGCTTCTCCGATGAGAAGGCCAAGGGGTCGAAAACCTTGCTTCATGAGAGAAGTTTAGGAGGAGCTCCGCCTCGATTGTCCTGCTGTCTGCCGATTGTTCGTAGCTTGTAGCGGGCCTTGAGCCCGATTTTGCTCCAGTCCGATGCCATTCTGGCGAAGGTAATTTCTCGGACCTTGAACGTTTTGAAGGACGCTCTGCGCTCCTACCTTCATCCCCCACAATTCCAAAAGGTAGTTTGACGGGGAATGAGTCATCTTGGTGTAAGCCGACTGAGCTCGTAGCCAGAGCTATTGAGGCAAATGCATCCATTGAACCTCGAGGCCCGTGACCACGTTTGCGCAAGTCGTCGCTCCGATCATGATGTCCATCTTGATGTGTCCTGTCTTCGTTGTGAGACTTGCAGTCGGTGGCCCACCGCATACCAAGCGCCTCGATAGCGCTATCATCGGGGGTTATAGGGGAGATCGGTTCAACAGCATATCGCGGAGGGGACGGTGTACGGTAGCGCAGGGGAGGCGTCCCAAGTCTCTTAAAAGACTTGGAGGACGTCGCCATGTTGGATGGCTGTGGTGCGCGCCGCGTGGGGTGGAGATAGGAAGCCGCTCTACGGAGTCCCAACCCAAAGGAAGTGAGCTGCTTTAGGCGTGAGTTGGCGAAGTGACGAATCAGTGAATGATTATTATTCAAGCGAAAGTGTCCGCACTCAAAAGGAACGAGTGATGATTATTGAGTTGGTGGGTCTGAGGAGGGGGTGGTTGTATGTCGAAAGAAAGCGGCTCCGCTAGCACCCCGTCGTGACAACATCAATCTACATTGAATAAATTTTGAGTTGTGCAATAAGAGCTACTTCGGGGTCTGGGGCACTTGTGGTATCTCGTTCTTCTACTCAGCCGTTTCAACACAGGTGCTGATACTTTTTTCTTAGCCAGCGCGCGAATTTGCGATTCACTGACCGCAGGTTCAAGCGCGCTTTGTTTGCCCAAACCCACACGAGCTTCCTCCATCTGCGCTGACGTTGAGGTTAGAACAACCTGCGACAGTCAGGAATGTCTATCGGAGACTCTCCGTCGAGAGGTTATGTTCCACAGATGCTTCTCGTTCATCTCCACCTCTTTCCTCCTGACGTAGAGCTTCGTTTGTGCGCTGAAAGAGCCACGTCCGTGGAACGTGTTAGATTCGCAGAGAGACTACATTTACTATAACATAGTTACTGTAACCAAGTGAAAGAGACGTCGTGTCACAGTTACTGCTGGTTATGCTACATGCAGCAACGAAAACCCATGCTGCCAAACGTTCCATTGTCCTGGCTTCTGCGTTTCGGTATGCTGATTCAACGAGTAGTGATGCAGATATGCCTGTCCTACAATCTCCTACGGATAAGACTCCGAACTACCATGCCCGCATTTTCTATCTGCAATGATAGACACTTGCTCTTTGTTCACGCAAGCGCTTCGCGATATGGCTCTCCTGGTGGCATCGAAGCTCCCCCGTCTGCATTGCCAATATTAATATCGATATCATGTCCTTTTATTATACGCTCCTGTTGCGCTATATTCCAAATGCTGGAGAAGGATCCTCTCTAAGGCCCCAAGGCCCTTACCGGAACAATGTTCTGTCAGACTTAAGACTATTCGGAGCTATTTCAGGGTCCGCGGCTGCTCTACGCTCAGCTGTTCACTGATTTTGGCTATCTCTGAGAGGAGCAGCCCAATGTGTCTTCCGATTCTTTGGCGAGCCGCAGAATCGTTTGGGCATCGTGAATTCCAAGGCATTGTTGCTGGATCAAGCAGGAGTTGCAGAAAGAGCTTACACGACACATTTCGGACGATTTGTACTATATGAGCAGCAATGACATGACCCCCTTTCAATCTCTGGTGATGCAAATACCGGTGTAAAAAGTAATCGAGATGTATGATTTTCAAAAGGTATAGTTATGTCTTTAAGTAATCATCTTATATTCACAAACCGTTTGGAGGGCCTAAGTAAAATATAAATAGATCTTTGAGGTGTCAAGGTATCTTCACGAACATACACATTACAAACACCTATACCACTGCCAAAGCTATACAACGAGGAGCATAAAAATTTAGCAGAACTCCCACCGCTTCTATAAACATTATTTCCATTAATCCTAGCCAAAACCCCGCATTAAGACCCTTCTATTCACAGAAAACACCATAAGCTTGCGACAGCAAAGATTAGGGCCGGGAACGTGAACACGCTCGTATGTCCTGCAGCACTTGGTATGTTCCCAGTTTTGACTCCACCAAGGTACCAGCTTCCGATGTCCGTGAGTTTTCCTTGCGCAGTCAACATAGCTGCAGTTGGTCCAACGTTTGACTTGTCGCTTCGGAAAGATCCAAAGTAGGAGTAGTGGGTGATGTAGCTAAGAGGATGTAAGCTCCAATGCAATATCATAAAAACAGAAAAAGAACATACTCAATACGGTCGAAGTATTGTGAACTTGAGTTATAGAAGGACTGGGAGTCCGCAAGGGGAACGTTGTTGTCCGCATACTCCGTGACCCAGATCGTCATATTGGGGTAGGCACCCCTGACTTGACCAATATGACTCGCCAGTCCCTCAAAATTCCCATACCAATGCACTGGGATGAAATCCACTGTACAATTACCATTGCACGCCGTAAAGAAGTTTTGCAACCATGTGAAGCCTGAGGGCGAACCAGTGACAGCAGGTGCTCCTAATTTCACACCTTGTTTCCTCAAAGGCTCCACATCGTTGATCCAGACCTGAGCCGCTGTATCTGCAGGAACATTGCTACCGCCATTACCCTCGCCGTCCGGCTCGTTGAATGTGAGCACATAAGGAATCTTCGCTCCGCCTTGTATTTGTCCTTGCACATCGTTGAGGAACGTGGTATCCTTAGGGTCTTGCGGTGCTCCCCAGAGCTGGGGTACGAATTGAAGCTTTGTGGAGTTGTCAAACGCCGGAGATGGCAGAGAGCCGTAGTTGTAGTACCATGTTAGGTCAGATGATGAGGTGACCCAAACACTGTCGTCGTTCGGATGCTGAGCATTCGGTACGTAAACGAGGCCGCGTTTTGGTGACGGCGTTTGGCAGTGGGTTGCGGAAAGAAGTGCCAATACTTGGAATATCGGTGTCAGACGCATGCCGAGAAGCAAAGGGCCAGATAAAGGAATGTCTGGCAGATTAGATACAGCACCGAAGGAGTGTTTAACTGTGGACGACAGAGAGCGAGCAAGGTACGCTTTTCAGGCTATACAACGAAGAATCTCTCCGGGTTAATGCGGAGTAGTAAACGATGGGTCTGAATCCAATGTAAATGCAGGAAATTGATTTGTGCAGGTGAAAAAATGGTCAACGAAGGTGAGAAGGGAAGATTTGTACGATACAAATTGAGCCAGGAGATTCCACAATACACAAGGAGCGCATGAAGGGGTGGAAAGCTAGCTTAAGACTGAGTGATGAGTATTGAAAATCTGAGGAATATGTTAGTCTGGCGCCGCTTGAGTCTAGAAGCAAATTGGGATCATAGACTAGCCAGATAGGGAGCACGGGAGTCGAAGTGGCTTGGCTGACGCGAAACATTTATCGAATGGAAACGAAAGATGGCAACTGGAGCTAAACCTTGAATTGCAGCCTTACCACGTTCAGCTACGGTACACCTCAGTAGGGTTGGCGTCAGATCACGCATCTGGAAATCCTAAAGATCTATATATAGTACTGAGAGGATTAGGTAGCACCCACATGTGGACGGAACCACTCAACTTACACATCGTAGCTTGTGACGGGTAAAGTCCAGGCTAGCGGGGTAAAGCTCATGATATTCCAGAGTGAAATATTAGTATTATCCCATGCCCCCTCCATGAAAAGAAAATCTTCCAGTCTTTCCATCCCTCCATGCTTCAACGGTTGGAACTGATGATGCACTGGCCAGGAATTACCTGACACGAGCTATAACAATCGAATTGATTATATTATCATAAGGGTGCACGACTAGCAGAGGCTTCAACCCAGGTGTAGTTGTATGATCAACCACGTTGACCACCTGCAACAACGTCAGCACACATCCAAAAAGAGGCCTCACGATTATTGATGACTTCTTACCGGATACATCAGGCTCCTTAGAGATTGTGCGCTTCGAAGAACAAGCAAAGCTTCTGGTCTCATGCGCTTCGTAACCGTTGCAATAACTTCTTGCTTTTCTTCATCATTGGATCCTACCAGAGCTGCCAACTAGACAACATCGAACCCATAGAGATCAAATCCCTCGGATTTTACATCAGCACAGCAAAAGTCCATGCAGGTCTTACTGTGGCCAAGCTTGCGGCATAGCTGGCAAGACGTCGATATCGCCCGTGCATCCCGGTCGATGTTCTGAATGGTGATGGGTCGAGATCCTTTGTTACTCAGCGCTTGCAAGATGCACAGCGACGTCAACGGGAGCGGACCCGAGCCAAGGATGGCGAATTTGCATGGCGTTTCTCTTGAGTTCATGGATGTTATCACACTCGTTTCCAGATGGATCAGGTCCACGTAGTTGTCGTAGTATGTAAAAGTGAGCAGCATCTCGTTTGCTGTTTGACTTGCTAGTCAGCAAGTCTCGTAGCAGGGACAGAGAAAAAAAACCGTAAAAAGGGATGATAGCGTAGGTACCCTCTTCCTTTGTTTCCAGGCGAGTTATCTTTTCAGCCCAATGGGCTTCAAGGTTGTACTCGCCTTCTGAGCATAACTGCCCGCAAATGGGGAACTATTTTGGTGATGCTTGGATTTTTCAATACCTTATCCTTGTTAGCCATAGCAACTAAGGGAAGCTGCTTGCAGAAACCTTCGTTGTGATGGCTTCATCTGGTGTTTGGCTACACAAACATACCAGTCTTCCGAATAGCTCGTTAACAACAGGTGACGGTTCCAGTTTAGCCAATTGAGAAAGCTCAGCATAACTAGCCAGGATGTTCTCGATAATGCACGCGGCACATTCGCCGCCGCTCTGAGAGACTAAATCAGGTTTTAAAGACATATTCGAAACGTAGTAGATAGAGTAATAAGATTGACATTCAACAGGGGAAGCCTGAGGGAGCTTGTTAGGAAGGTCAGTCTTGGGTGTTTCGGCAAGCTAACTGCTCACCGAGTAGAATAGGAACAGAAGCCAAGCAGTGCGTTTCTCAGTCGAAAACGGGATGAATAAAGTATCGACTACATTGATTGCCTATCACGCAACGCACACTCAGCTAGCTGTTCATTCACACCAATATAAATCGGTCACGGGTTTTCACCATTGCAAGTTGTCAAGAAGCCCCACACAACTTGAATTTGAGGAAATAGACTAGACGGTAGCAATAGCATAGGCAGTATGGTCAATACCTGACAGCTATTATTTGTCTCCGGACCGGCTAATCTTACGATTGATCGTACCGATATTCGATTGCATCATGGAAACTAATTTAAATTGTGATATTATAATGCTTTGGCTAAGAGATATGCACATCACGCGTCGAATGAAGAGAGAAAACGAATGATTGGAATGACATATAGCAACGTCGGAATACATCAAGAGGTGATGTAGGTATATTGACAAGACGCCGTATCCAAATATACCACGCTAAGAAATGCAAATCCGATAGTGCTCCAGATGGTCAAGGAAATTCAAGGCTTGCAATCTAATAAGCTCTCCCCCTGTACCCACCCATAACATCTGGAACCGTGGGTTGTCTCCCCACTGGTGGTGGGCTCGTACCATCGCTTCCGCGACTGGCGCTTCGAGTGTGTCCATGTCCTATGCTCGCAGCGGAATTTACAAGGTTCTCTGTACTCTCGCGCCGATTCCATGGGTGGGGGGGAGGTGTCTCATCGCGATACGGTCGAGCAGTGTCGCTGTCCGTTCTGCTCTTGTATGTACTCATCGGATATCCATCAACCCGGGGACCTTTGGCGTCGTGGTAGTCGGCAGGGTCCATAAGCAGAGAATTGCGGGCATCAAGCGGAGTGAGATTGTCAATCTCCCTGTTAACTTTCTCTGTACATGCTGTTAGTGCACGTCTAGCGATATCGAGGGCCGTCAATAACGTACCAGCCTCCTTTCTCCGTTTACGATGAGGGTTCTCTCTGCAGCAAATGATAATTGCATTTACCGCAATCAGAATAGCCAGTGCAGCGGTCAATACTGACTGCACAGCAATTAGTATTACACCAGTAACCGTCTTGGTAGTCTGCGCAATGCCGAGTTCTTCAACGAAAACCATGATGCAGACAACGGACAGCACCCTGACAATCTGGATGAACATGCTTATCCAATTACCGGCTTTCTTTTCGTATGGCCTACTCCAAAGCAGAAGAATCAACATGAGACACTCGACGATCAGCTGGCCAATGCTTTGCGCTAGTCCGTGGCCATCACCAGCTGCTATTACGCAGCCCTTGGCAAACATGTAGGCAATGACCGGCATGAAGATCCACCAGTATCCACGCTTATAACAGTCGTAGAAAAGGCTGTATTTCAACCAGGTTTCCTTGTCTTCGAAAAGGGCAGACGCATCGCCCTCGAGTTTCTTATATCGATGGGCAACCTGCCAGATGCGGAACGAGAAGAATGCCAGGATTGCTGTGAATATTCCGAGAGTCACACCAGCCAGGACCTTGGCAGCCCACGAGTCACCATGAGTAAACTGAAAAACGCAGTAGAGGGTCCAGACACCATACAATATCAAAATCAAGTTGGTGATGGTCCTTGCTAACAAACCCCAGTATCGCTTTCGGAAATTCGAGAGTTTTTTAGGGAAAGACACGAAAAGTGCCCACGTTTCCAAAATGACCTTGAGGAGCAGGATACCGACGGCAATTGCAGCAATGACAATTGCAAAAACTAGCAAAACGGTCATGAACGTGTTGGCCTGAGGGATAGTAAGTTGCTCCACGTAGCCTTGTATCCCGTGAACGATATGCGTAACCTTGTCGCCGTTGGCAGTACCTGTGCTGTTGCCACTAGATGTTCCGTTGCCAGTGCCATTGATACTGGTCGAAACTTCTCTGGTAATCAAATAAATTTCTTCAAGAAACCGTTCGACACCACGCTTTGCCACGACGGTCTTGTTGGTTCCAGAACCATCGCTGAAAGCTAGAGTTGCATTACGCAGGTATTGCACATTGTCTGCGGTAAGGTTACCTCCAGTCTGGTTTCTGAAATTATCAATCGATGTCTGCATTGTATTCCACGGTATGAGTCCACCAGAGAAGGCAAAGTTCTTCGTGAAACTTCGGTATACTGGCGGGTAGTTGACACTCAACATGCCGTTCATAGCCATGGATTGAAACCACCCCACAACATCACTAAAATTAGGGCTTGGCGTAGAACTACCAGTGCTGCCTGCACTTCCGAGCGCTGAAAGACCCGTGAGCAGTAATGCAGCCCCAGCAATGCCGACAGCAATGTATGAAACGGCGGGTACCTCAACGGTTTTGCCATTGTTGATCCCCGATTCTATGCAAGCAAGATCGGCCCCGGTGTCCTTGGATTTTAACTCCATTTTGGCATCTCCCTCAAGGTCAGGTATTGAAAATGCTATTGATGGGATTTGAGTAGCAAAGCTCGGAGGAATTGTTTGGATACCTTTGGCCGCGAAATTCCCTGCAGGAACTGGACGCCTTTGAGTCAGCATAACAAGAAACAAGTGCCGATACTCGATGGAACTTACCAGGACACAGCTGTTTGACTTTTGTGGCATCATCACAAGGGTCAAAGTCCTTCCGGTACACCTCCTTGCCATATGCCGTGACTGTCAACGAAGCCGTCACGTTTTGCACTTCCGTGCTCGTTCCCCCCACATTAAAAGTCACTGCAGCTGCCGAGCGGTCATATTGGATGTCAAGCGTATTGACCGTTATCGAAGGATTGTTTATACAGGCTGTAAACCCGTTTGTTTTGAGAACATCTGATCCTAGCACTGCAGCCGGCAGAGCGGCGACGAGGAGAGTCCTGATGATCCTTCGATGGTGGGAGTGCCGTGACCGCATTGTCAATCACTTAGATCCTGGAATAGGCCACAGGCGCGAAATCGGGGATCTCGTACGGTGCGCGGTCAAAGTATCAATGATTTCGTTAATAGTCGAAAGAAGACAGTACAAGGACGTTCGGGAGTCGTAAACGAAGGCTTTCAAAAGCTCGTCGAGTAAGTCGTAAAATTGCAAAGGGTCAAGACGATATCGCAAAAGGTGTGAGTCTAAAATGTTAACAAAGAAAGTAAGACCAATATCTGGAATCAACCCAAACGCGGTGAGAGAGTGCAAATATCAGCTGCAGAACGATCGGCTATGTGCAGAAGTGCTGGGAGGTATAAGTTGAAAAGATTTACTGAATCGGAATGGAAGTACGGAGTACGGTGGGTAAGTAACAATGCTGTACTAGGAGAACGAGGAGAGAGAGGAGAGAGGGAAGGCTTTGTCGCACTAGAACCAGGGGCGTTTTACTTGCAGGGCCGGGGCCAGCCAATCATCGCAGCGAAGTATATTCGGCTCGGGAAGGCGATACGAAGTACGAGGTACCTTGCATTAGCACAACTCCTATCCGTATTACGGTACTGTATACGGACCTTACCTTAGGTAGTCACAATCCCGCAATAATACGAGTAAGGTACAGTACTGCATGTGACGGAAATACATATGTCGAATACCGGAGAAGTCAACACTTCTTTCAATCTTTGCGTTCGTGGTTCAAAGTCTAGAATATTGATGATGATGATATGGTATCAGCAATAAGGATGATAACCACCAAGACTTTGCTTCGATGCACCAGTAATTTGCAGCACATTTGGCTGCAGACTTCGCCTCCGTTGATGCTTATTTTTTCTTCGTATTCCGCACCTTGAGGTAGAGAATACCTACTTTACGGAGTACGTAGTAGAACCCTTAAAGTACCTTCGCTTTCAGCCCATTCACATGATCCTTCTAGATGTATACACCTTGTTACTACTACATGGCCTTATAAGGCCTTGCGAAATACTTCAGCGGTGCTGCTCATGGCCATATCCACATGTGACTCGTCGCGTGGTGTTCACTACCTCTATGGATGACCGTCTGCTCCACGAACATGCTTGACCTGGACCGTAGCACGCCATAGCGGTGGGATCGGGCAGAGAGGTCCGAAATTACTCTATCGACTTCGCCGTACCCACTACTTCCAAGCCGTGGATTTTTCAATCACCAACACAAGGCAACCGCAATGCTCCTCAGGTCTGACCATTTTCGAGAGTTTGACAATGCTCTCTATTTCAGTACTGCCGAAACCATTGGGATCTCATCCATGCATATGCCAGAGCTTCAAATCCCCCTGCCAAACTTACAGTGTTTCGACTCTATCAAAGGGTATCTTAAGCATTAGGTATGTGTTTATACTGCTCCTGTTCATTTGCTCCTCTCAAAATCTTGTCTCTCTCATCTTGCCCCGTCTTGTCCTTGCGTCATACTCCATCCATTGGGCAACGCCTCTCCTGCCTTGCGACACCAAGGGACCTGGATTCATGACATGACAGCCTTCATAAGTAAGCGCAAACGGAGGCGCCTCCGGGTCTACAAGAACTAGAGCCGAAGGCAGCGGATATAACTGCAGAGCCCCTGCATAGTCCCAAAGTACAGGACGGTCGGACAGCGGGAAAGGTGATAGATACCCTTGATCGAGTATCGTCTTCACCAGCTTTCGAGCAGTGAGGAGGTTAGCAGACACAGATTGATCCGAGTTTTCTTTGCTAGATGCCGGCACGTGAGACTCTGCGACCTCCACCGCATGACCGACATCCATGCTTTCGCGTTGCTTTTGGTCTATGATTGGGGTTAGTGGTTCGAGATTCTCCTCATTTTCTGGAATCGATGTTTGCTCTGCTTCCACAGGCTTAAATCGTAGAGCACCTCGTCGAAACCTACCAGTAATGTCGTCACGAAAGAAGACCACTTCATGGGCTGGTCCGAACAAAGTCAACCGTGCGGGATTCGTGGACCAGACGGCTTCCCCACTCGTCTTCTCGCCTCCTGATGTGCTTGTTTCTGCGTTGGCAGCTGCAAATACTCGTTTGATTCGCGAAGTGAAAAGTTCCGGCACGCCCTTCTTTGGAAGAACGGTGGCGGCCCCGGCCGAGTATGCAGAAGCCCAGGGGTCGTTATCCCCAGGAACGAAGATGAATGTAGCAGCTTGAAGCACGGTCGGATAGTCCGATAGAGTGGACGCTAGCGAATCGAAGTACTCTTTGTACTCAATGCTACCACCGCTACCGCCCCCTGCCAAAACCGCATGGCGGACAAAATTCCCAATGAGTACGACTATCATTGGCGATACCTCTGCCGGTTCGGCGGCATAATATCCCAGTACCTTTTTAAGTGCTTGCAGGCTCTTCACGTTGTCGAGATTGACCTCGCCCATGATCACTACCCTGCTTCTGCCGTCAGCCGATGTGTGCATAGAACTTCGCCCTAGTATTCTGTGCTCCAATTTTCTCATCGTAGACCCAGACGCCCTCTCACTTCCAACGCCCAAAAAGTCGACCCAGCCAAAGCCTCCACCTGCGTTCAGATTACCATTGCCACTAACACCGCTCACACCCAAGGTGGCTTCGCGACGCTCGCATGGTGGACCACCAACGGAGAACCCAATGAATTTGCCGCCTATGATTCCCCCTACACCGCCATTGCCGTCTAGTCCAGGTACAGATGCTGTCCCTTCTTCCCCATACACACCGTCCACTAAGACGATCATTCCTGGTGTAAACCAAGCGCCGTTCTCTGGTATAGGCCGGGCATGTGAAAGATCAAGTGCAATGCCAGCAGTCAGATCACTAACGGCCAAGGTCCCAGTAGGAGAAGTTGTTAAGAGTCCTAAAAGGAGGTGAGTGCTTCCGCTGCGACCTAACAAGTTCGCAATAGGCGTGATCTTGTACGCTTGCTGGGCCGTTATCATGATTGAAGACGAACGCTGAAGAGAGCTATTTTGTGAGACTGCAACTGAAGATGTTTGAAAAGATTCATTTCGGAGGAGTCGCTGATGGATGAGATTATAGCGATGGCGGAAAAGGTGAGTTTTGTGCGAGGGATCAGGTAACAAGGAGGAAGGCGTTGCTGCTATCTCGAAGTGCTTCTGAGTTATGTTATATAACAACCGCGGTTGGTCGAAAGCTCCGACAACTTTAAGCCATTGTCTGGGGTCCTTTGACTGGTCGAGTTTCTCGTCATTGTCAACTCCCAAAGTAGACAAGCCAAGACTAGCCTGACTATCCTCGCTACCTAAGGTTGCTCGGCTTCCGTCGACAGGCGCCGTGTTTTCGTCAAACCCTTGCGAGCCCAACGCAAAGCTTTCTTGACGAGTCAGCCCGCGTGTATGGACGATCCTCCCTCCACTCATAGAGCCTTCTATGGTACGCAAGGTCTTGTTAAGGTCTTCTCCTTCGCCTGGGAGGATGACACCACCTCCATTCTTCTTCCACGTTCTTGCGATCTCGTCGAGGACCTTCTCTGCGAGACCTTCCTCTCTCCATCCCGTGCCACAATGCTTTCCTATGAAATGTGCTAGCGTTTGTAGTGCGGGTGACGTGAGTGTGAGATTGTGCTTCTTAGTGAATATGCGGAAGGCCAACGGACGCAATGTAGCTGGTGGAAGTGAAATGGGTAGTATCGATGGTGTTGCCAGCTCTGGAGGATTCCGGAGCCGGACGGGGTATACCGGTGTAGCGAAGGCCGGTGAGGATGACGGTATGTGGTTTGCTGGTACCGGCGAAAGGGCAGGTGGAAATATAGGCGCCGCACCAGTAGACCTTTCCATCACTCGCTCTCACTGACGTACTTATTAGTCGTTCACCTGCTATATAAATTAAAAGAGAACAACTACCATTTATCAATTGAAGAGCAGCGAAGATTCCGGACGCGTCGGTTACGCGCGGGCGCGACCGAGCTTAAAGTGCTGTCGACACCAGCTGAGCCAAACTCTGTGTCCATATGCGCCTCAAAGTACTGCGCGAGATACATAGAAGCTATTTCCTTGTCCCACTCATTTGTTGCAGCTACCGACCTTACAACGAACTTCCACAATAGTCACATGTTGTCTCCACCCCCTTAAGGCCCCGTTTGTACGATCACCTGAACCGCTTGAGGCCATCCACCTGGCTCGAGAAGTAGTAGCAGACTCATTGTTGAACAGGAATGCGGCTATTATTTTTGAGCCGCCAATCAATACTAGATCTCCTTGAAGAAAAGGTCAAAGTAGCTTGGTACCAACTCAAGCACTTGCTTGTCTGTCTGGTCGCTTGACCAACGCGCATTTGGACCCCCGTTCCACTGTCGCAGTGTCAGGCAACATGGCTGAACATCCAGAGCTACCAACTGAAAGCTTGAGCGAGGGCATGGGCACCGCTGTGAGCAATGGTAGCAGAACTCGTCTGGACGACCTCACAGCTCAAGCGACACTTAAATATTCGATCAAGGACTACAATGCTGCGGCGGAACTTTACTCGCAGGCGACGGAGCTGCAAGCTGAGCTAAACGGGGAGATGTCATCAGAAAATGCTGACTTGCTCTACGCATATGGAAGGTGTCTATATCACGTTGCGGTTCGGAATAGTGATGTCCTAGGCTCCAAGGTAGCGGGTGAAAAGCGTGAAGAAGGGGCGAAAAAGCCTGGGGGTCAGAAGCAAACGAAGGAGAAAACTATTGGTGAGGTCGAAGATCCCAGGAAGGTAGCCGATCAGGAGGTTATCACAGAAGTTGTTGAGACGAAAGAGAAAGAGAAAGGTGCGGGAGAAAAGACGGAGAAGGAGAACAAACCCCACTTCCAATTCACAGGCGACGAAAACTTTGACACTTCCGAGGAGGAAGACGGGACTGAACGTGATGGTGAGGTTGAGGCACCAGACGAGGAGGAGGACGACTTCGTCAATGCATACGAGGTGCTCGATCTCGCTCGTGTACTTCTGCTAAGAAGGCTTGAAGAAGCAGAGGTTGGAGAAGGGAAGGCTAAGGTAGCATATGAAGCACAACGAACAATGCAACTAAAAGAGCGTTTGGCCGACACATATGACCTACAAGCGGAGATATCACTAGAAGGTGAAAGGTTTCCTAACGCTGTCGTAGATCTGAAAGCTGCTGTAGCACTCAAAAAAGAGCTATTCCCGCAAGAGTCGAGCCTAATCGCCGAAGCCCATTACAAGTTATCTTTGGCGCTCGAGTTTTCTTCCGTGACACAGCAAAAGGACGAGAATGGAGAGGCCGAAGCTGGGGGAGAAGCGCATGTGGATGAAACTATGAGAGAAGAAGCAGCAAAGGAGATGGAGGCGGCCATCGCGAGCTGCAAGTCAAGGATAAAACAGGAAGAAGCTAGATTAGGCACGAATGTCTCGTCGCATGAAATAAGAGGAAAGCTGAAGGTAACCAAGGAGGACATCAACGAGGTGAAGGAGATGGTCAAAGACATGGAGCAACGGGCAAGTTATATCCCAAAACAGTCGATCTGTTGCACAACCGCTAACATCGTCATAGCTCATCGAATTACGCCAACCCCCGGTTTCCATCAATGATCCCACCGGCACCGGCAGTGTCGACGGCGCTAACCCTCTCAGCGGCATCCTCGGCTCCATTCTCGGCGAGTCTCCTGCCGCACAGAAGGCCAGGATCGAGGACGCATTGAAAGATGCGAATGACCTCACGAATCTGGTGAAGAGGAAGAAGCCTGCAAAGGGCGTTCTTAGGGAGGAAACCGAGAGCGGCCTGGCGAAAAGTAACGGGAAGAGGAGGGTGGAGTTTGCGGATGAGGTGGTTAACGTTGGGACGGGGAAGAAGGCCCGGATTTCCGAGGGGGATGATGAGTGAACCTTCCTGCTGCGTTCGACGGACCTCTGTTTTGCTGTCTGTCATGGCCGAAGGTGCTCCCGCACGTGCTGCACCTGACTCGTCCATTAAAGCACTCTGAGAAGATGAGAGGATACATCGAGTTATAGGAATTAAGTTAAACTTCATGAAATCAGTGTCTTCATCGCATCCTGGGTATTGCATTCGAAAAAACCGGGGTAAACGCCAATAAAGACCTGCTCCATATAGCCCCCAAAAATCCAATTCCTCCGATTACCTGCCATAGCCCATTACCTCTCTCATAATACGTCGTTCACATCGTTCGCGGACATTATCATCGTCTCCATGCCGAATTTCGTGAGTCTACCCTCCCGAATCTCCTTGCCCTTCTCCTCTTCAAAGCCAAGCTCCGGCTCCAAACACCAGCAAATAGGTCTTCACATTCATCCTCATCCTGACTATCAAACTCCACCCCTGGCTGTGGATGCCTATCCAATCTCTCCGGTGGCATACCCATGACACAATCCTCCCCTGCCTCTTGATTTTGCCATCTCGAGGATGAGAAAATCTTCTTCGTCTCAAGTATAAACTTTCCAATCTTGTATCTCTGCGTCTCTTCCTCCGCCGCATCATACTTCCACCCGATCACCAGCCCACAAAAAGCACAACTCAAATCGCTAACTGTGTGTTGCCCGGTCACGAGCTGCCGCTTTACAGGTTGGCCGGTTTGTGTATTTGGAAGGTATGTAGCACTGCTTGTACTCGAAGTTGAGGAACCGCTGACAAGATATGCTCTTCCGTGACGGCCGGTGAAGCCTTTGCTGATGATTTGAGAAGTGAGGCAGAGGTCGGTGGCGCAATGAGCGCAGCAAAGGTGAGATACATGACCATTAAGGTAATTGCCGGAGGTGGTGGTCCTATCATTAAAGCTCGAGCACTCGTTCGAGGAGGTCGTGCCGGCGGAGTCGGTGCTCGGCTTGCGGCGGCGGAAGGGAATTGAGGGGAGGAGGTAGATCGGGAAGATCGAGCTTGGAGAGGATTGCCTGAGGAAAGACATGCCAACGATTCCGGTAAAATTGTCAGAAGCGAATGCTCTATGCTGCCTCGAGGTGAAGCAGCTCAAGCGGTGATAGCGGAAGTGTGCTAGAGCTACGGCCAGTGTGTATTACTTCCACGACTCAAGTGATACAAGTATGGGCTATAGGGGTTGGAGAATGCAAGCGCAGAAGCAGGTGTCATGCTCGAGATATGCTCATACCGTCGCGGACTAAGGTACGCTGTAGGCGTTCTCATCCATAGGATGAGCAGGTGATCAGGAAGGGCTGCCTTACCAACGCTGATAGCCTGATGATTGTCACACGTGTACTAGCGCCGTTTCCTTATCGATTACTCAAAGTGGGGGTGGGGCTGATTTTCACCATACATACCTTAGTCTAGTAATCGTATCATACTACTGTACGTAAAGAAATGGATAGGTCGTGGTACAAGGCGGCGAATTGTTGTCTCGGCAAAGCCGGTTATTGTACCACGACTTCTTGCACCCACTGGTAGACGAAGGGATACTTAAGCAGAGGCTAGCAAGAATTGCGCGTAGTTCGGTCTCAAGTGGTCCGGATCGACATTGATAGCAATCCCCAAATGGTAAGTAAGAGAAGTATGGTTTGTAACTAGACTTGGAAAGTTCGACGCCGAAGAGTGAAGAGCTTGCCAGCTCCGGAGCTATTCGCAGACCTATATACTGACCACAGGCCGAATGCTTGCGCAATGCACAACAAATGCATCCAAGTCCTTAACACCTTACTTTGCAGCGATGTTGCTCGCCGAGGAAAGCCCAAAATTGACGCTCCAACATGTCCAAATCAAGTCCGTTCCCGGGGTATCATTCGATGAGTGCCACCAGCGATGCATTGCCATATCCGATGTCCCCCCCTTCCAATGTCAAAACACCTTAGTCCAACGCCTGACGATATCCAATACTGCTCGCTTTTCTCACCTTCGGTCGTTCCTTAATCTGTGACGGCCTTATTGAGCTTAAATCTCACGGTAGTCGGTTGGCCGGTTGACATTGCGTCGTGCTTGATGACGATGTGGGTTTACTGGCTTTCTAAAATATGCACTGTCCTCCTCGTTGTGTGTGGACGCGCTGAAAACATTTCGTTGCTGGTTGGCAAATGACCACATCCCATGACCGTTTGGTCGAATACCGTTCGCCATGAAGCCAAGATTCGGCGGGACATGAATATTATGCTGCCCATAGGAACCGTTTAGCATCATTCCATTTGGAAACACAGCTCCTGGTAAGTTCAAGGGTTGCTGGGGAAAGCCTGGGCCCCATAATCCATTCCAATTGCCATTGCTTCCACCCATCATGGATGTATTCTGCATCGAGGACATCGGGTCAAACATAGCCGAACCCATGTTCATTGCTGGTGCCATGGCCATTGGTATTCCTGTAAGTCCGTTCGCTATCGGGAATGGCATTGATTCCCTGCCCTGAGGATAATTAAAATTTCCACCAGGAAACAGTAGCTGGCTGTTGGAAGGCACTTTTGGGGCAGCCTCGGCTATTTGATTCAGTGAATGCAGATTCGACACGTTCGCATTGGACTGCATAGTGTTTAGTGCACTCTTGCCTGGCGGCAATCGCTCGTTCCTAAGCTCAGACTCGGCGGGCCTTTTTTTGGAAGAATCCTCCCCAGCGGGGCTGGGATTTCGAATCTTTTCAGATGCAGAAGTCTTGTGGGGCGCGGCCTGAGAATTTCCCGTTTTTGGGCTTTTGGAATCCCTCCGCTGTTGACTCGCGCCGTTTTTCTCCTCCTCGTACTTGCGAACCTCAGCAGCCTTCCCATTATCAGGTTTCAAATCGTCAATCAAGATGTTATCTGTGGAACATGCAGGGCATCGTAGATCGTTCTCCAGTAGCGCGTCCGTAATACATTCAAGACAGTATGTCTTTTGACAGCATGGTGTTTTCGTTGGTTCTACAAAGAGGCGCTTGTCGATTGAACATTCTAATCCCTTATCTTGCAATTCTTTGCTACCGCGAGCAGCAACCTCCTGAGCAGCAGCAGAAATTTTGGCTTTGGCTTGATACTGATACCAAGATGCCTTATCCGGCTCTGCAACAACCCAATCACCATCCGCATCAACCATGCGCCCAGAAGGCTGCTTTGTATCATCCAATGTCCCATCGTTTGCTAAAGCTGTTGGCTTCTCTATCTTCTGGAGGCGTGACCGAGGAATACCAGTGGTACGCTTTACACGTGGCTTGCCGTCGAAAGTGGGATCGTCATTAGTCGGACATGATTGGATCCAATGACCTACATGATTAGTCTGCGTAAAGTAGAAGATACCGGGGTAATTCGGTATATGCTTACCTTTCTCACCACAACGATAGCACAAGTACCCAGGTGGCGGAACACCATCACGACCAGGGGGGTTTAATGCTTTGCCTTTCTGTGGACCGCCACGATGTATTGGAGTGGCACTGCCAAATCATTCATGTCAGTGGGCAATCAAGGCAATATAGTTTCAAACACAATCAATTGTGCTTATGAAGCGTTTGGACTCACTTTGCCATGTGCTGCTGTTGCTGTGCCCATTGATCTGCGCCCAATTTGAACATGGCCTCAATTCTCTGTTCTTCTGTCTGAGACACGTTGATAGTTGAAAGACTCGCGGGGTCAGATATCGTTTGTGCAGCTGATTTAGCGGTCGGGATCTCCGATCGATGAATGTTCTTTGCGTTTTGGGGCATTTTACCAGACACATATCTGGCAGCACCTCCACGTCCAGGTTTTGCAGCAGGAAGCCTCCTAGCAATCACCGTGGTAGATCTAGGGATTATAGATGTGTCATCATCGTAAACTGAACGAATATTAAAATACCATAGAGGACCTAGCTGTTATCATCAAAACTTACCTTCATTAGTGTCGTCTGAGCTAATCGAAAGTTCAAAGTCTGTGCCGTCTCCTAGACGATTCATTGTGATAATTTCCCGTTTCAATTCAAACACCGAGATACCTGTGCCGTCGAAAGTGACCCGAGATGGCTCCTTCTGGGATTTGAATCGGAAGAACACCGAAGAAGACATATTGATCGAGATGCTCGTCACGAAATACGTCAACGTTGCTTGGTCTTAACGTTGTGGAAATGGGTAGGATAACACTTATTTTTATTGCTCTGGAAGGCAGCCAAGCAGCCAAGGTCAAAGCAGATGGGAGTGCGTGTTTTCTGTGAAAAGCTCGATAAGTCCTTTGGCTAAGGCCGGTCTTGTTGGGCAAATATGTAAAGTCAGTGTTTTGCGATGAGATGTGAAATTGCCTTGTGGCAACCTCTGGAGTTTTGTTCTGTTCTTGCTAGTACAATTCGTTTTCTTGGATTCTGGTGGTGCCGAGCACAAGCATAATACTTGCAGTTATGACTGATTACAAGAAGCTTCTGCTCAGATATATAACAGGATGTTTGAAATTCAGGGGTGAGAAAGAGACCCCAAGATTCCCAAAGCGTAGAAGTTTGGTAAAACGCTAATTCCAGAATGCCAGCAATCTGTCCTGTGCGCTCAACTCTCAACTCACGTCGGCAAGGTGGAAATGCTGTTATTGTGCTAAATAGGCAGGCTACGGCGATGATATGGTGTATCTCGCACGGTCGGACTTCGCGTGCGTATGTCGTACCGTAAGTTTCTAAGAAGGGTACTGCACCCGGTTGTAGGATAGATGATGGTAGAAGTATGATGACGAAGAGTTGTGAGAGATGAAAAACGTAAGGTTGAAGCAAGTGCGATGATCCGGCTTGCAAACGTTGGTTGAGGATGAAAGAAAGACAAAGCGACGGCTTTGTGTCCTTCTGTACTCCGTAATATATGAGAGAACACGAGTGATACTTTACCTATCTAGCGTCGGATAGTGGTTACGTGGCCGTGCTCGTTCGTATCTTACAAATGTGCAATCACCACTGAAAAGAACCACGGTACATAAGGTGAATGCACTCTAATAATACGGTACCTCAGATAGCGTAACCTAGGTACTATTTATCTGTAAAGCGACTCCAACAGGCTACCTTTCCTGTCCGGAAGTACTTCGAACTTTCGAGCATGTTTCGCAAACTAGGTACCTCTATCTACTTTGTTCTACGACTCGTTGAGCCCACCATCTTTGATGCCATGTTAGACTGAAACCCAACATCCTCTTCGAATCGCCTCACTAAGAAACCCTTTTCAGCCAAGTAATCCTTGATATCTTTGACTGTGTAATCACCACGGTGGAACTGAAGGACTCATCAGCATAGTGGCCGATTGTCAGGAAAGTAACATGGTCCCATGAGACATACCATGCCAGCCCCGAGAGCGGCGTCTGTATGAGTCCGAGTGAAGACCTCTTCAAAGTGGGATGGATTGCCGGCACCACTGGATGCTATGACTGGGATCTTGATCAATGCTTTTACATCCTCGATTAATTCAAGATCAAATCCGCTGTTACTGCCGTCCCTGTCTATACAATTCAATAGGATCTCGCCAGCGCCCATAGCCTCAACTGCCGAAACAAGCTGACATACATCCACATCACGTCCTTCACGTCCGCCCTTTGCAGTACACTGATACCAGCAGTATTCTTTGCCATCCGCGCTAGGATACTTGGTTTTGATTGTGTGATGGGTCGTCCGATTGGGTGACTCCACGTAAATCCGCTTGGGATCAACGCTGACCACCACAGCTTGGTTGCCATATGCCGCAGAAATCGACTCTATAGCAGTCTTGCCCGAGAGTGCTTTCCCATTGTCGAGGTAATCCTCGGTAGCAGTGACGGCATCCGAGCCGATACTAATTTTATCAGCGCCAGATTTGAAGTATAACGTAGCAATCTCAAGAGCAGGAACGGTGGTGCCGTCTGTGTCAACAGTATCACGTATGCCACCACCAAGAGTCAGCGGGACGAAGACATTTTCCGAGGTTCGCCGCAAGATCTCCAACATTGGAAGGTCTGCAACGGGACAATTACGGAATGAAGTAATGTTGAGGAAAGTTATTTCATCGGCCCCCTGTTCATAATACTTTCGTGCCATATCCACCGGCTTGCCCAGATTTCTCACCTGCCCTCCTGTGACGGTGTTGCCTTTTTCACGGACATCGTACTGATCACCCTTTGTAACAACAAGATCTCCCTGGTCATTTGTACGCACATCCAGGCACGCAACAACTCTCCGTGTCAGGCCTTGGGCGCCGTCATAATTTACATCTTCATTCAATATTTCCCATTGTTGGCCCCTCAAGAAGGCCTGCAGCACCCTGAGCCCAGCTGCTCCACTTTTCTCGGGATGGAATTGGGTCGCAAACAGATTGTGTCGTCCAATTGCGCCTATGAACTTCTCCGTGCCGTATTGAGCAACTGCAACAGTCCAGCCATCTTGCTCGAGGGTCCCTTCTTCGTATGGTACCGCATATGAATGGACGTAGTAATACTTGCTGCTTCCTCGCAGACCATAGAAGCTTTTGCCCCGATTTTCTCCGGCTCTTGATGGCGCTGCCGAGTTCCAGCCGATATGTGGTACACTTTTGTCTATGTTATTGAATCGCCTTAGGCTGCCAGGGATAATAGAAAGGCCTGGCACAGTACAGTTCTCGGCAGAGCCCTCGAACAATGCTTGTAGACCAACGCAGATACCCATGAAAGGTTTGCCGGATTCTATATGCTTTCGAATTGGCTCGATGTATCCAGCGCGCGAAAATTGGGTAAGGCAATGTCCGAAGTGGCCGACACCGGGTAGTACAAGCTTCTACGTGCTGGCTTCAGCTGAGGTAGCAGTGACTGAGTTCCGAGTCAAGCGCATTGCTACGTACCTCAGCATATTGAATGTCGTTTGGCTCCTTGATCCATTCTATCTGGTAACCGATCTTCTCAATCGCATTCGCTAATGAGCGCACATTACCGGCGACATAATCAAGCAGATGTACTGTAGGCATGACCGGTCATGCTCAAAGAAAATGCAAGGCGCACTCACAAAGGTACCACAGTAGGTATGAATTGCAATGTAGCGCAGGGTGACTATTGAGTCAGACATTTTGAAGTATGACTTGTGTTAATCGCTATCTGTAATTTACAGTACCAGTATATATTACCAAAAACCTACTTTGTCTTTCCGAGTCCATTTGGCTCTTACCATAGGTCACCGTACCTAGTTGTTGTTCGCTCGCCCTATGATTTGTAGCTCCACACTACTCTGTTAGACATCGATAATTGAAGGTACCTGAAGTGGGTAAGGTATCGTACACACACATGGCCGCTTGTTTAATCCAAATGCACCAAACCTTTGCATGGCTATCCCGCATTAATAATGGCAATATCCGCAAATAATGGAATGACTTACTGGGGAGAATTGGCGGAGTTTCACCCCTCCTTCGGCGAACACAGCCGCAGTCTGAATTGTTATTTGTTGTTCGATGTACGGGTAAAGGCTAATAAGCTTACCTCCTCATCCATACCATATCTCTGAGAATATACCACCTCTGTAATACCAACTTGGGTTATCTTGATGCTGCAGGTCAGACAAGGGCAGCTACAACGCTCAACATCAATGGCAAACGTGTAAATGTGTTGCATGAGCGCTTACGTGTTACAATAAAGAATAGAACCTTCCCTAATACGCTCGCGCCCCGCTTCAAGAAGTGCGTTTTCTTCGGCATGAATGCATAAGCAAGTTGAGAGACCTACACCAGCTGGATGTCCTTCGTTGCAGCGTGCACCTATGAAGATCAGTACGAAGATGAGTCGACTGCCGGATGTATTGGGACCTACAACCACCTTCGTTGCAGTTCTTGATTTTTCTAGGGGTTCCATTATAACCGGTGCTTATTACTCTTCTCTCTCGAACAAGGACACAACCCACTCGTCTCTTCATACAGTTACTTCTCTGCGCAGCCAGCGAAGCCAGCTGCATAAAGTACTGGTCCCAATTTGGACGCAGACGTTGAGTGTCCGCCAGATCCAAATCCTTAAGTGATTCATTAAGCATATCCAGTGACGATGACTGGTTAACGAGGCGGACCTCTGCGCGGTCAATCAATCGTGCTAGGCCTTGGACGCGATCGAAGAGATGATGGTCGTTCTGAATTACAAATTCTTCGAGTGTTGGAGGAGTTTGTTGATGCATCTCACATCTGTGAACTCTCATTAAGCCATGTATATGTTTGAGCGCGGCTATCGGTCTCACCGATGCTTGAAACGCTTCCATCGTAGACTCACTGGCGCATCCACGCCGACAAGGAGAAAGAATGGCCGCCGTAGTAGACTCTCAAGGATGGTTTCATCCCAGACATCCGTTGTTACCCAACGCCGCTGCCATCTCTTTGTCACAAAGTCCAGAAGCTGTTCTACATCCTCGAATGATCTGTCTTCAAAATCCGTTCCACCATTAGTGTGAGAAGGCCGCGGGACGTGCGCCTGAAACGCAGAATTCTCGACCAGTGGAGTTACCGCTGTGCGAGCAAGGCGCAGCTCTGAAAAGTCAAGCTGCTCTATAAGATACCTTGCGACAGACTGCTTCCCGGCGCATATCCCTTTCACAATAAGTCAGCCAGGATTTCAGGGATCTAAACATCTTGTTGAACCTACCGCCGCACAAGCCAATGAGCATACTGAGGTCACATAAGGTAAGGACCTTGTTTTGGACAACCCTGGTGGTGGTGTAGAAACGTCAGGATCCTCGCTAAGGTAAGGTACCTCGAGGGCCGTCTACCTCTAACTCCGTAAAGTACTAGTTACGCTAGTAAACAACGCCGCTCTCCACGTCACGCTAGCGACCCGGTCCCGTGGTTCGGCCCTGTGATCATCCCGCAGCACGGTTGATCGATCCCCTCCCAGTGTTCCCTCCGAAGTAGGTTCCATTGCAAACGTTCTTTCTATCCGCTTGATCACTTCGAATCATCCTGCATCTTCCGTGATCCTCATCCTACAGTGCGTGCGACTGGCGAGCGTGCTTTCTCAAACATGTTAAAGTTCGCAACATTGACTTCAGACATTGAGCTCCCGTTCTACACCTCCCTCGCCTCTTACAAAATCAACCACGACAAGCTGGATGACTCTGCGCGGCGCCTTCTTGGACTTTACGAGATACGCCCATCTGAGGCGCCTGAAGCATCGTGTCGAATTCAGATCCACGGCAATGCCCTGACGAATGATGCGTTAGTAATGCTAAGGTGCTCCGGCGCTGTTGACTTCGCTCTGACCTAAGCTCTCAGAGTTTCAGCAGGTTCCTATAGAGCTGAGGGTATGATCAAGAATGTCAACACCATTGAGGAATACAACAGTTTGGACAAGGGAGCGATCCTAACACAAGCTGGACGTACCGTACGGCAGACATTGTCTATTCTGAAGTGCGAGCAGACCATCTGACGTTCTACACAGATCTGGGATGCTATCAATGATGGTACCATATACTCATGCCCTTCGCTGCTAGCTTCTTTCACCGCTATCTGCTTTGCAGACCTCAAAAGGTACAAATTCACCTACCTGTTTGCATTCCCTGCGCTTCATTCCGAACCACCATGGAGAGTCGTGGCAGATTCTGGAAACGATGTGGCTGGGAACAGCGAGCAGGGCACATCCGGGTATGTGCCCCTCTGTCTGGCCGGCCTTGAAACCTCAGCTTTGGTAGATGCTGTACAAACATGGCGATATGGTGTTGATTCGAGACAATGGGGGTTTTTTTTGGCTAAGAAAAGAAGAGGCGGTCCTCCAGGCATCATCGGTGAACATACCGATACTGCTGGTATGCAAGGAGGAGTTGATCGGAGGCCAACGACTCCAGGCATGCTTCACAAAGATCTCGATTACGAATGGGTGGTTGGGTCTGTAGCTAGCTTCGAACGTGGTTTCTTTGACGGTGTTGACCCCGATGACGGTTTCGTTTGTTTTGCAGATCCATCGACGTACGCAAAATACCCAGGCTGGATGCTGAGAAATTTACTAGTTCTTGTCCGCAGGCGGTGGAAGCTTGAAAAGGTCCGGATTTTGTGCTATAGGGATATTCAGTCACGGCGAGATGACGCTCGGAGTATCATTCTTACGTTGGAACTCGCACATGCTACCTCGTCGGTTACTTCATTTGCTGGGGAACCGTCGTCGATGCAAGTTGAACTACCCAAAATCACAGGATGGGAGCGCAATAGTGGGGGCAAGGTCACAAGTAAGATTGCAAATCTTGGGGAGTACATGGATCCGCAACGGTATTCCACACATTAGAGTAACGTCAACCCATCAGATGCTGACTGTCATTTTCAGATTAGCTGATCAAGCGGTTGATCTCAATCTGAAGCTCATCAAGTGGCGAATAGCGCCAGATCTTGATCTAGAGAAAAACAAAAATACGAAATGCCTCCTGCTGGGAGCTGGGACACTTGGCAGCTACGTTGCGCGAAATCTGATGGTGAGTACAATGTTACTATGCAGCTATTTGCTTCGAGCAGCTGACAAGCCCCGAAACAAAGGGCTGGGGCGTTCGAAGTATTACGTTTGTCGACAACGGATCGGTATCATTTTCTAATCCTGTGCGCCAGCCACTCTTTAACTTTCAGGATTGCTTAGGGGGTGGGGTCAAGAAGGCACACAGGGCTTCAGATGCTCTGAAAGAAATTTACCCTGGAGTCGACTCAAAGGGCTACGTGATGTCGGTGCCAATGGCAGGCCACCCGATTATAGACGAATCCACAGTCAAGTCCGAGTTTGAGACCTTACGAAGGCTTGTTGACGAACACGACGCCATATTCTTGCTCATGGATACACGTGAAAGCAGATGGTTGCCTACCGTGATGGGTAAGGCAGCGGGGAAGATCGTGATGAACGCCGCTTTGGGTTTTGATACTTTCGTAGTCATGCGGCATGGTTTAGACCATGACAGTCAAATCGAGCAAGAACTTGGGTGCTACTTCTGCAACGATGTTGTAGCTCCGGCAGATGTAAGCTGGACAAGCGGTGAATGAAAGCGCCTCAGCTGATCATATGCGCCGCTAGTCGGTCACAGATCGAACGCTTGACCAGCAGTGCACGGTTACTCGTCCTGGTATAGCCGCGATTGCTTCTGCGCTCCTTGTTGAAATATTCGTCTCCCTATTGCAACATCCTCTAGGTGCATTGGCTCCAGCACCAACATCACCCCGTGATGATCGCGGAAGTCACCCTCTCGGGATTGTGCCTCATCAAATTCGAGGCTTTCTTTCAACCTATCAGAACATGGTAATCAAAGGCAACAGCTATGATTGCTGTAGTGCGTGCTCGAAGAAGATTATAAGTACCTACCAATCAGAAGGGTGGCATTTTATCAAAAGGGCATTAAATGAAAGGGGCTACGTGGAAGGATTAAGTGGATTAGCAGAGGTAGGGCAATTGATCAGGATTATGCCTAGGTCAGCCAAGGTATTTTCTAGGGCTAACGGTATATAGGTTCAGCGATCTGCTGAAAGCGCCCTTGCTGACATGGAGTTGAGTGATGAGGGGAACAGAGAAGATGAAGAAGGCGACGGGCAGATTATTTGAACTGAAACATACTCTAGTCAGATACTTATCAATGACGGCGTTGGATGGTAATTAGAGCTCGCGAATCTCGCATACTGTTACTCTAGAGAGTGAACAATGGCGGTGGAGTGTGATTTGGGCCGTGGGAAGGTCCGCAGATTATGTATAATAATGACTGGCGATGTTGTAGGAATGGACTACATGTCGATAAAAACAAGCTCCTCCGCGATATCTGCTTTACGTCGCAAAGCGACGAAGTATGCCTCTTTCGATTCCTATGCGGATTGTTACCTGACTGGCCAAGACTAAGAATCCGTTCTACTTACGCTACGAGACGACTCCGGTTTCTCCCTATGTACCTTTGCAAAAAGAGTTTTCAATCGACCCTCGAAAGCCTTGTCCTCTGACCCCTGATAGAACTTGCAGACAAAGTGTCCCCCTAAACGCAGGGTATCGAAACTAAACCGTAATGCCGCGTTACAGAGATCCTAAATATTGTTACTTCGAAATCCTTACAACACCTTACGAAAGCCTTTTCCTAACCATGCTGCCCGCGTGATCCCTGAAGCTCATGCCGCTGGTGTTCATCATCCTATAATATGGGTCACTCAGACTCCTCTTCCAAAAGCCGGCAGTCTGTTCCCAGGGTGCGGACATATCACTGAGAACTATGTCCACCATCAATCCTTCCGTCGAATGCTTTTCCATCTTCATATAGCGTCCAGCTCGAGCTTGGACATTACCTTCTACCGCCGATTGAAGATCTGCCCTCTTCTCAAATTCGAAGTATCCTCGGGAATTCTCCTCCAGATCTTCCTGGGTCGCCTGATCGCCTTCCTCCACGGCGGCCAGGGACTTTTGCCGCCTTAATCTTCCACGATCCGATTCCCTTAGAAACTTTTTGAATTCATCTTGAACCGCTTGAGAGAGGAAATTGCCCTGGATCGTGGAAACACCAGCTGGAGGCTGCGCCGAGATGACATCGATCCCGACCACTCGACCGTTTGGCGACGTCCGATCTACAGCTACCTATGCGCCAAGTGAGCTCAGGCCGTTTGGTCTGCCATATGGAGAGTGTGTACCTGGGACCATGACCCTGGAGCATATCCCTAGAATTGTTAGCTTTGCAATGATCTGAAATAGGGGCCTCATACCAAATCCACGACTGTCTGGCCTGCCTGAAATATCTTGTATTTCTCATTGATCTAAACCCATTCTAAGCCAAAGAACTCCAAATCCGAAGCCACATTTCATACCTCCAAGAGTTTGAAGGCAGCACGGCTCTTTAATCCTTGAACTTTAGCATTGATGGCGAACTTGTCTTTCCCTTGTCGAGTCTGCCATCGTTTCGACGAAGAGGATGCATGGCATCCAAAGTCCACTCGGTAGCTCACTCTTCGGACATTGGATTGAATGTACGACAAGCAGAAGGCTTCACAGAAGCCATTTCGCATTGCTGGAGGTAGATAATTTAACGATACCTCTGTCGCTTAAGCCTCTCCACCAATGTTGTAACAACATGAATCAATTAGCTCATCTCTAGTACATCTTAGATGCAAAATATCAATGTTACACTATTCTAGCTATGCACCATACATGAGAAGCCGTTCCATATACACCTGACCTCATTCTTCTTATTTGACTAGCGACGCCGAGTCAATATCCGTACTACTTCAGTACATATGTTTAGCTCCTGTAATGCTGGGATGAAATAACGCTGGTGCAGTTTACGCGGAGTGGGGATAAATACGGAGTACGAGTACCGCAATCAGTGCACATCATAACGCAGCATACGTGCATACGCAGTACTACCACGTTAGTACCCGATGAAGATTCGGCTGCTTGGATTATTATAATCACATCGATGTCTCAGTTACCAAACTTTTCTCCTGCAAGGCCTGGCTAATACCCGAAAATCATCGACTATAACCCAACAGGTCCGTGATCTTTGATACAGGCGAGATAGCTTCGACTAGCTCCGCAGTGAAATACTCGAGGTAGAGCTATGTATCAAGAGCAAGTGAAGCCGAACTCTTAGGTTCTATCAAAAGAAGTCGGTCGCACATCTTCTTCCAAATTCCTTCAAAGAGTCCAAACCCAATTCCATGTAGATACACGAAAGATTCACCGCAACGTCTCGAAATTTTCCTAATTAGCTTAGGCTTCCCTCAAGACCGTAGCCGATCAAAGCCGGTCAAATTTTAGCGACGGTGGCCTTTCTGTCTCTTTTGAGTGGCGAGATCGCGCCAAATTCACCTTTCGCCGGTCGAAGTCGGACGCGGGCACCAAGCTTTGGTCCTCCGAGTGTCAATCTGCCCACTGTACCCAGGTTTCTTGCTCCGCCCAGGAGCTCCCGATCACCTTTAAAGGCCTCCCCATCGTCCTCGTCGAACAGAGTTTCACTGGGACCTTCGCCGAGTATTTTCCGTTTTCGCCTCTTTACCTCGACATCACCGCTGGCTGTATCATCTGAGATTGCGTTTTCTGCGACCGTTGGCCGAGCGATTGCCACGGACCCGGTCTCCTCGTCATTCTCTTCGGCAACCTGCTCTAACGACGGTGTAGTCTGTGGTTTCTTCCTATTAAGAGGGGCCCCAATATCCGTCTTTGCTGACTTCGATTTTCCAGTTAGACCTGACTTTCGTACGGGCGCATATTTACTGGCGTAGTTGGTTATCGGGGCTTTGTGGGAGTCTGCAGCGGAGGATGACCCCTTTAAACTCTGCAGACCGTTCGGAGGATCATTAATTTTCTGTAGCTCTTCATCTCGATCGCTATTACTTGGTTCTCCAATGGGGCTGTCCGGTCCTACGCTCGCCGTTCGATTCAGAAATGGCGTAATGGAGAAGGTAGATTTGTCTCCTGGTAAAGTCGAGCCTCTTTTGCTCTTCTTTGTTACTGGGGGAAGACCGGGTGTGCCGATCATGGTATCTGAATCCATCTGTGCGGCGTTTCGTTTGCGAGAATTTCTAGCCGTCGTTTTCCCAACGCCAATGGCATCTAAACTGCCAGCAGTTGCTTGAGCAGTTGTGTGAACGTTCGGTTTCTTTGTCTGCTCTTCTTTAAGCTGGTCCTTCGCAAGCCTTAATTTGTTCTTCAAGCTATCCAAGCGGGACTCGAAAGTAGCATTCTCATTCTCCAACTCGGACATGGTCTTTTGGACCTGGCGTTCTACCTTTTGGCGCTCACTTCGCTCTTTGGCTACTTCTGCCTGGAGTTGTTCAAGCTTGCTCTCATATATTGAATCTTGGGCTTGCAATCTACCTTCCTTAGCCAAGTTACGTTGCGTAGAACGTCTCTCTGTTTCCAGCTCCACCTGGCAGGTACTCAATTGCCGCTGGAAAGATAATTTTTCTGCAAGCAGCGACTGTTGCGATGCAGCCTGAGTCCGCAGGTGTTCGACTTCGGGTCTCAATGTTGACAACTCGCGAGCCAACGTAAGCTTTTCCGTCAGTAGTTTGGTCGAATTCATCGTGACACCGTGTAAGGAACTTAGCTCTACCTTCGAAATTATCAGCATCCCGTTGGCGCATCTCAGCTTGGGGTCTTTTCCTACTTTCAAGGTCTCGACTTCCCGCGACTTTACTCGCAGATCACTTTGTGTACTTTGTAGACTGTCTACAGCCAATTCTAGTCGAGCCTCTACGTCCTTGCAGTAGTTCATCAGTTCTTCGATGCATTCATCGTCCGTTGACAGTTGCGCATGCAGGTCCTCGTTCCGATCCTCAAGCAATAGTATTTGTAGACGAAATTGCCTTGTTTTCTCATTGTGAAATACAACCTCAGACTGTTGCAAACTTTTCTCATAAGCTATCTCCTGCGCACGAGTGTTTAGTGCCTGCAAAAGCTGCGAAGAACGAGATCAGTAAAACAAGTCTAAGTAAGATGCAGTTTAGGCTATCACCTCTGCAGCTCCTGCGCAATCTTGCTGTATATTTGTGTCCATTGTAAGCGTCAGGGTTTGATAGACTTGAGTGGGCTGGTAATGGTTTAATAAGGATCGCGCCTTTTGCACGCGGATTAAAAGTAAGGTAAACACACGTATTGCTTAGCGCAATCATGGATAAACTAATACCCCGTCTGCCGAATTGAACAACAACCACATTCTCCTGTAGCTTCCAAGACAGATAAATTATCAATTTTACAGCACTGACACCGAGGACTCTGACCTTGTATCATCATGAGATTTCCTAGATCTTTCATTCTATGCCTGCTTCCGGCTATCTCTCTAGCCGTGAAAAAGGATTTGGGATCTAGGTTCGAAGACTATCATGCGAAGTCCCTCCTATCAGCTCCTCTGAAGCTCGACGACGCTTCGTACGATGAGCTGACCGGCGCTCCTCGCAACTTCAGTGTAGTTGTTCTCCTCACTGCGCTTGAAGCTCGCTTTGGATGCCAATTGTGTCGCGACTTCCAACCAGAATGGGATCTGATTGGTAGGAGCTGGGCTCTGGGTGACAAAGATGGAAATCTTCGGGTGCTCTATGGCACATTGGATTTCTTGGATGGAAAGGGGACGTTCCAGAAGGTATCAGGCAATTGTTCTCAACGTTGTCATCTTCAGTCCCTGCTACAGATGCTGATTGTCCTTGATAGCTCATGCTGCAGACTGCTCCAATTTTGCTCTTCTTCCCACAAACGGTCGGCCCGGACGCCAAGGCTGACAGTCAGCCCATTCGATATGACTTCACAGCGGGGTGAGTGAAACAAAAATATCGAGAGTAAACTTGCATGTGCTAAACCTAGTGCTTCCTCAAGCTCACAATCTGCGGATCAAGTATACGACTGGATCACTCGGCATTTGCCGGATGGCGCGAAGCCACCCATATATCGGCCTCTAAACTATTCTCGCATAGTCGCTGTTACTACCAGTGTTCTAGGACTTGTGTCAATCTTGAGTGTCGCGTCACCTTACATACTCCCAATCATCCAAAACCGAAACTTGTGGGCTGCAATTAGCCTTATTATCATACTGCTCTTTACAAGTGGTCATATGTTTAATCACATAAGGAAAGTGCCATATGTGTCGGGTGATGGAAAAGGTGGAATCAACTATTTTGCTGGCGGTTTCTCCAACCAATTTGGCCTTGAGACGCAGATTGTCGCTGCAATGTGTAAGTGGCCATCCAACCGTCTAGTCCTTCCATGACGCGAATCTAGAACACTGACAGTTGTGTAGACGGCACTCTTTCCTTTGCAACTATTGCTCTAGCATTGAGAGTACCACGCATGTCAGATCCAAAGAAGCAGCAGGTGGCTGTTTTCGCATGGGGCGGTGTAATGCTTGTCATGTACAGCTTCTTGCTAAGCGTCTTTCGAATCAAGAACGGAGGGTATCCCTTTCACCTGCCGCCATTTTAAGTAGATTGATGTAACATATTCGCTTAGAACTTAATATATTGCATTATTTAAGGGAACCACTAAACGTACACCCCTTTTCACTACATGTACACCCCCATTTCACTACATATACACCCCCTCTCAGCTGGGTTTAGCGGTCACTAAAATAGGCCTAGCGGCATAATATTCATAACAACGCGCACACGTTCTTCTTCATCAACCGACTACTCTACCTATTCACCACCTCATCGCCGCCGTCAATCCCTGAGCTACAGCCCACGATTATGCGCTCATCGTCAGTCGCTCGAACAAAATCAAGCGGGGAATCAAGGATAAAATTTGGCTGAGGTGTGATAGAGATGGTAACAGGTGGTACTGGCGGGCAAAAGAGACTACACGCCGGCTCGAAGCTTATCGAATGTCTCTTCAAAGCAATAGCTAGCAGGAGACTTCTATGAGGTGTTTCAAATTTGATCAAATGTAAATTCGGTTCGAAAAAACATTCGCCCTCAGCGATACTTGATTTTTGGTGACGAGCTCAAACAAATATAAGTACCTCTGAGACTTACAGCTTTTCGACCGCTAATTCTATTTTGGTGGCCGCTAGACCTGGTTGAGAGAGAATGTACATGTAGTGAAAAGAGGTGTACGTTTAGTGGTTCCCCTTATTTAACTCATAAGATCTAATCGTATTAAGCGACTTCAAAAACCATACTTACTCGTATGTGAGAACGGAACGCGTGAATTTTTGAATATACATATATCATATCTCGAGCTGCTTGAGTATGCTGTGGGACGATATACGGATTTTTTCGGAATTTAACATTCAGATAGGTGTATGATATTATAAGTGGGTTCATTAACTCTACGGATTAGATCGCCTACTTGGGTTGCCGATGGCGTCTTTATTTCACGTCTGGCTCGGTCTCGAGACCCTGGGGAAAGCATTCGGGGCGCTTTCGCAGGCCATGAAGACCTTGCTCACACTAGGATATTTGGGGACGTACCCTTCGCGTGGTATGGCATGAATGAACGAGTCCACGAGGTATGTCCATATGATGCTATACCAGCGTGCATGCGCGCAACGACGAGGCTCAACCCAACTTCTTTCAGCTATCGAGGTGTGATGAGTCTACCACAGCGACTTAAACCACGTCAAATTCAAACCTACAAACGTCTCTTCATCGGGCTTAGCCGCCAAGAGTAGAGACAACGTTGTTTACCTAATGAACTCCTTGGCCATGATGCTGAGCGCTACTGATCGCCCTGGACCGCTAGGAGAGTTTGGAAAAGAGCTCGGTTGTGCCTACCAAAGTGACGTTGCTGGATGGGTCGACGTGTACAGCGAATAGAATCAAACCCGAAGTATTTAGGTTCTCTGCGCAACAATTACGATAGCGCGCGATGGGTGCAAGCAGGCACAGCAGAGAAGGGAAGGGCAAAGCAGGGGCAAAGGTCACATGAGCAACTGAGTCGCATGTAGCTAGGGTGCGAGGTCAGACCGATGAAGGGATCAATCCATCGTTCGGCAACTCTCCCGTATGGTAGACGCATGAGTGGACGATGGCGGTAGGTGTCGGTTTAGGCAGTGCGGTGGGAGGGGAACAGAGAGCAGGCGGAAGGAGATCGGGTGGTGTTGGTGGTGAGGTGAGGTGCCTTACCTTAGCGAAGTGTCTACCCGAATCTCTGAATGCAACGTACTCGTAATCCCGTTTGATGTCAGACTCAACAAGCTCGAAAGCGTAACTCTTCGAGACTACAGTCGTAGTATGTATATACACACTGATCAGTGATGAGTTCGTCTTGAGTGCTATCTGTATCAATATTCATACGCGTAGCAAAGAACAGACAGGTCATGTCATGTTAGTTACACACACAGTCGTTAATGTCGACATGCGTGAGATATGACCCCAGATACGTGTACGGAACGTTGATATTCATTCAGAACATACCATCACCACAATTGACGCACTCATTTGAGCCGAAGCCACAGAACAGTCCATGTATCGTTGATTGCGAAACCTGTATTGTTTTTTAGAATTTGTCGAGAGCCTCACCAAAATTAGTGGAAAATCTTCAAAAGTGCAAAATAAGAAAACAGAAATTGTAAAATCAATCTCACTGCCTTCTCTCATGTCGTAGCATTAGAAATTGAAGTTATACTCACCTGTTATGATTCTCAGAAGGCTCACTGATTCTTCTTCTGCTACTGCTTCTTCTGCTGTCACTCATTTCAGGAAAAAAGCAGCATTCAAGTCACTCAGCAAACTCGAATTGACTCTTAGATCATCTGAATCATCTGAAGTTTCAGAGACTGATAGAAGTGCTCTTTCTACTCTTGCTGCTGCTGCTGTCGTCGTGATTGTGATCTTCTTATCATCTTCTTCATCATCATCATTATCATCATCATCACTTCTCTCTTTTGAACGATTTCAATAATTGATCAGTTCAGATGATTCAGAGATTCAGAAGCTTTATTGTAGTGTGCAAACTTCACATGATGAGACTCAAACTTCTGATGTAGTTCATTGATAATATTAGCTGCATTCAAAAACTTCGTCAATCATAAAGATTAATTCAAATACTTGATCAGATAATGAAACTTCTTCATTAATTTCTTTATTAGTTTCTTCGTCAGTTTCTTAATCAGTTTCTCAGTCAGTTCAGAAGTTGAAGAAGAAATGAGAAAGCAAAGCTTTCAAAGCTGTCATTACTTTTATCATTATTATCATTATTATTTTCATCATAATATTCTCAGAGTTTTCCGGTTTTTTTTTCCATTAAGTGCATGCAGTCTATGACTATGACACTGTCTAGACGCTGTGTGTATGCTACGTTACATGTAATCTGATCAAAGTCGCTGCTTTATATCTTTTCATTGATCAATCACATCGATAGTTTGCATATACAAGCGCTTTCAATTCAACTCTCGCAATCATACTTTCATTTTTCTTCATTTCTTTGCACTCTTTGCGTTCTACTCTTTCGTTTCTAATAGTCATTTTCTCGTTGCAATTTAAGTATTTTTCAAATACTTTAATGTTATGATTCTTTCAATCTTGATGATGAACAGTGTCATTATAGTGTCTGTGTTTTTGAGCTGAGCTTTTTTCTTAAGCTTTCTCTGCTCTGCTCTATAATGTTTGCAGTTCAGCAGTAAATGCTTCGACGTTTGTCTTGCATTGCATATTTCATAGCATTTGTTCAAATTATTCTCTGATAATCGATGCAAATAGCTCTTGAAATAATCATGTCTCATTTTCAGCTGAATAAAGATTGAAAATGTTAGTCTATCAATTTTTCTCAGCTCTTTTAGTGATTTATGACTTAAATTCACATTTGATATATTCTTTCAATACTGATTTTTCTTTTTGATACTGCTTTTTCAGATCTTTAATTATTGTAATTTCATCTTTTTGCAAATTTGCTTTTTGACGAAGCTTATGATGATTGCTTTCATGTTGTTGATAATTGATACTTCTTGAGTAGCAATTTTGATTAATTAATCTGCTTTTTCGTTCTCAATAATGCTTTTGCAACTTGATATTCACTGTATGTAAATTTAACATTGTTTCTGACGTAAATTGATCAAATTTTGTCGTATGTCATTAAATAATCTTGCATTGACGTTGCTTTTTGCGTTTAGTCTTTGCAAAGTCATTTGACTGTTCATGTACATTCAAATTTCGCTATTTTTGAGTGCTTTTTCGCTGCACATTGCGATTGCATCGCTAATAGCTTGCAGTTTCGCTTTTATTATGATAATTTTGCCTGAAATGCTTGTCGCTTTGCTGCATTTAATGAGTTCATGCATAAATATCACTGTTGTTTCGATTTCTGTTTCAACTTCTGCTATCTTTTTTCAAATTTGCGATGCGTCTGTGTACATCACTATGTTTTTCGTCTTTTTGATCAGAGTTTTCTGTTTTAAAGCTTGCTGTTTCAAAGTCTTTTGTCTCAAAGTCTTTTATCTCAGAATCTTTTGTCTTAAAGTCTTTTATCTTAAAGATGATTTTATATTCAATGAACTGTCAACTTCTTTACAAAATTTTAAGCATATATGATGAAGTTTTGCAATGTATTAATGATGATTTCAACAATGATTTAAATCTTGAGTTTTTAAGCTTCAAACAGAAGATACATGCAAAAAGCTGAGCAGATAATAAAGATTTGACTTACTTCAGAGTTTTTATTATCATTTCTGTTATTTAAGTCAACATGAAGAAGAAGAAAAGATTTGTGACTTATCTCACTCTGTTGAATATGTGATAAAAAGTAACTTTCATCATTCATATTAAATTTAATGTTGACAAGAAGAATCTGAATGTACATTTAATATATTAATACAAAAGAATTCAAAGTAATAAGATTTTTATAAAGTCAGTTTCTACTGTCATGAAAACATTAACAATTTAAATGATTAAACTAAAAATAAAGAGAATTAAAAGAAAAAACTTATGAAATTTTACACACAATTGAATCAAAATGCTTATAAAGAAGCTTTTATATTATGATAGAATGTATAAAAATAAGAAAAATTAATGCTGAATTACTTCTATCAATCAGCATGTATCTTTAAATTCTGCTCAAATGTTTAACTGATTTGCAGTCATAAATTAAAATGATGACATAATTATTATTAATACATCTTCAAAAAGACTGACAATGAGATTCATCTGTACATGATGTTGACTATGAATCTTTTGATTCTATTCTGTGTTCGAATAGAAGTCAGAAGAGTCAAGAGATCTCAATTCAACGCAGTTCAAACAATGTTAGAACGTTGCGTGATTAGAAAAGTCATCATGCAGAGTTTTCACTCATACGACAACATCTCTTCTAACAGTCACAATCAATCTATGAAGAAGATTAATGACATGTTGATGTCAGTAAGAGATGAGAAGATACTACTAATGAAAAAAACAACTCAGGTGAAAAGTCTGCAAGTTGTGACTACAAGTGATCAAAGAATTTGCAATTCATCGACTGTGTCAATATTGAAATGTCTTCATCACATTGACAGTGTCATCGAGTAATTGATGAAAAGATATCAGATAGAATAGTCGTTTCAGATGATGTGTCTGAGAGTCATGACTACAATGTTTGAAGAAGTAGTGACTTGTCAATCATGCTGATATACTGAGAGAACTTGAACTCATCTTCTTTACTTGATGTCAGATCATACATCTATCTACATAAAGAATCAAGAGCTCATGAGAACGATCAGAATGCATTCTCTACTATTGATCAAAGTCATGCATTGAATGGTTGCAATTGCACGTTTATACTAACAATCTATTTAACGTCTACGTGACACAAGTCAAATCAAGAGCAAAATAGAATTATTTAATACAATCATACTTTATCTTCTCATTGTATGCATCTCTCTTTCATCACATATTTCTCTGCTCAATGAATGATAATCATTGAGCAAGAGAACACAGTTTTTGACATTACAATCATGAGCATCATGAGTGTAAAGAAAACATCTTTAATCTTCGAATCAAGAATTAAATCAAAACATCGTTTGTATAAAATATCATCAATAAAGAGCAGAGCAAAGATGATATGATATAATCAAACATTCTCATTAAGAATTTACTTGAGCGTCACACGCTGAATAGAAGCTATAGATTCATTACTAATAATATAGTGTCAATTTTATTGTTTCGATGACGTGAAGTCATCATGTAGTCAACAAGCGATTTTCTTTTTCAGAGAGTTTTGTTTATTTGATACACATAGCATAGTTTTTCTCATGAGTTGAATCTAAATCAATGTCACAAAAGTGTATGAATTACAATTACAATTACAATTACAATTACATCTTCAAAAAACTTAATTAAAATAACTTAATTAATTGTTGCAAAGAATAAAAAAGTTGTTGCAAAGATAATGACTGAACTTTTCTTTTCTTTGAAGATTTCAGCTTTTTTCAACTTTGACTTTAATTATTTGATAAATTTAAAGACATTAAAAGAATTAAAACAACAGCAGAAGCAACAGTGATAAAAGCAGAAAATGAAGAAGTAAGAAAAGAATAAGAAAATTAATAAAATTAATCAAAAAATGAAGCTGAAAAAGTTGAGAAAATCATTTTCGTTTTAAATAATCATTGACTATGCAATTTAACAGTTCTGTCGAAGATGATGATTTATTAAAGTATGTTCAATGACATATTTTATAAAAGAAGAAAAGAAGAAAAATGTTTATAACTGCATACATTAAGCTGAATGCTTAAGATTATGATTTGTAAACACTGCAATTCTGAAAGAATAAGTTTGAAACTCATTGAAAGAACATGCATATACAGTCTGATATTAATATACAGTTAGCTCATGATATCAGTAAATATAATATTTGAAGATTGTAAAGATCTTTACATGTCAAATCAACAACTAAAACTATGTCTGTATCATAGTTACAGATAAAGACTCAGAATCAGACTCAGAATCAGATTCAGAAACAGATTTAAAAGCAGATTTAAAAGCAAATTCAGAAGCAGAAGCAGAAGCAGATTTTTTTTCTTCAAGTTTTACATGCTTATGCAGTCTATGACTATGAAACACGATGCTATCTATCTAAATAGTCACACTGAAGCGCTGTGTGTAAGCTAAATTACATGTATTCTAGCTTTAGTCGCTGCAATATATCTTTTCATTGCTCAGTCAGATCGTTTGTGTGCGCATATGAGCATGCAACCTGTCTATATAATCAAGTGATCATATTGACAAATCGAAATTGTGAAAGCTGATCACTTCGACGTGAGCTTTCATTCGCTGTTTGATCATCTAGTTGAGTAAGCTAGATGAGTTTTGATTTATGTATAAAAGCTGATCACTTCAACGTGAGCTTTCGTTCGCTGTTTGATCATTTAGTCGAGCAAGCTAAATGAGCTTTGATCTGTGTATGAAAGCTGATCACTTTGACGTGAGCTTTCGAGTTTGCTGTTTGCTCGTCTAGATGAAAAGACTAGATGATCAATCAATGTATTATGAAAGTTGATTACTTCGACGTAAGCTTTTGAGTTTGCTGTTTGATTGTCTAGATGAGAAGGCTAGATGATCGATCGATGTATTATAAAAGCTGATCACTTCGACGTGAGCTTTCGAATTTGCTGTTTATTCGCTTAGATGAAGAGACTAGATGATCAATCAATATATTATAAAAGCTGATCACTTTAACGTGAGCTTTCGAGTTTGCTGTTTGATTATCTAGATGAAAAAACTAAATGATCGATCGATGTATTATGAAAGTTGATCACTTTGACGTGAGCTTTCAAGTTTGCTGTTTGATTATCTAGATGAAAAAGTTAAATGATCGATCGATGTATTGTGAAAGCTGATCACTTCAACATGAGCTTTCGTTCGCTGTTTGATCATCTAGTCGAGCAAGCTAGATGAGCTTTGATCTGTGTGCAAAAGCTGATCACTTCGACGTAAGCTTTTGAATTTGCTGTTTGATCATTTAGCTGAGCGAGCTAGATGAGCAATTGATGTATTGTGAAAGTTGATCACTTCAATGTAAACTTTCATTCACTGTTTGATCATTTAGTTGAGTTGACTAGATGAGTTCTGAGTTGTTTGTGAGCATCATGATGCAATGCTTGATCTGTGTATGTGAAAGCTGATCACTTTGACGTGAGCTCTTGTTTGCTGTTTGATTATTTAGTTAGTCAGACTAGATGAGCAATCTGTATATTGTGAAAGCTGATCACTTTGACGTGAGCTCTTGTTTACTGTTTGATCATCTAGTTAGTCAGACTAGATGAATGATCTGTGTATTGTGAAAGCTGATCACTTCGACGTAAGCTTTTGAATTTGCTGTTTGATCATCTAGCTGAGCGAGTTAAACGAGTGATTGATGTATTGTGAAAGTTGATCACTTCGACATGAGCTTTCATTTGCTGTTTGATCATTTAGTTGAGCAGACTAGATGAGCTTTAAGTTGTTTGTGAGCATCGCGATGCGATGCTCGATCTGTGTATTGTGAAAGCTGATTACTTCGTCGTGAACTTTCGTTTACTGTTTGATCACATGATCATTTGATCACGTGATCTTGTTGTTTGTAAGCATCGCAATGCGATGCTCAATCTGTGTATGTGAGCATAACATGCACGCATCGCGCTGTTACTGCTCTGTTGATGAGATTGTTCAGCTCTTCTGACAAGCATAGCTTGCAGAAGATTCGTAGTCAGCATCTTGTACAGATAAATCTCGTTGTCGATCAAGCAAAAGCAGAAGCAAAAGCAAAAGTAAAAGAAAAAGTAAAAGCAAAAGTAGAAGAAGCATTCTGATGATTTAATATATGACAATGATGTTTATGAAAAAGTCTCAGAAAATGATTACTACTTCTGAGCTTAAATATCTGTTTTTCTAGAAGTTCATTTACATTTATGAATTATAGTTTATATCAGCAAGTTGAAACAGATTGTCTGAATCATCTTTTATTTATAATCACTGTGATTTCACTGCATTGCATAAATACTTGTTAAATTCATTTTTGAATTTTGTGTAATACTGAATCAGCTCAATGTTTTTCTTAATTCAGATTTTCAGCATTGCAAAGAAGATTTTTATGAAGTTGAAATCAGATGAGTATGATGACAGCTTAATCAGTAATACTTCAAACTTCATACAAAGTTGATTTAATTTGATAGATTGATGAATTCAAGCAATCAAGCATTATTGATGATTATAATGAAATGAGATTCAGAGTTATTTAAAGTGCATTAAGAAAGAACTTTGATTTTCATAAAGTTCAAAAAGATAGTTTTAATTCTGAAGTCATGATGCATTTTTCATGTCATATATTTCTCTATCATGTATATCAACAGTATGCTTCATTTCTTTGATTACTTAAGCATTTGACTGACGTGTAAAGAAACTTTAATAGAAGATCAGTTATACTTTCAATCATTTAATCAATGAATCAGCATAAAAACTTCAAGCATTGATTTTAATCTTTATCTATTCACTTGCATGCAGTACTTTTATTCAAAAACATCAGCTGATTTGTTATTTAATCAATCAGATGAAACTTTCACTTCTTTTTTAAGATTTCACTTCGTTGAATCATTGTACATTTAATGTGCTTTTTGCTTTATTTTCGTTTGACTAACAGTTTATATATATTACATTTACTGACATCAATGATGATATTAAATTCATCAAACAGAAAGCAAATCTTTTCATTCTGATAAACAGTGAAGCGTTGATGCAGATATTTAATGAGCTGCTTTGCATGATAATCACTCAACTTGAAAAATCTTTCATCTATGAAAGCAGTGATGATGTTGATAATGATGTATGCTTTTCTCATCTTTCTGATTTAAGTCAAGCTGACTTCAATGACTTTAAATATAAAGACAGTAAAGTTTGAATGATTGAAATAAATATGAATACAACTTTGCATTGCTGAAGAGAATAATAATGACATACTGAGACTAACAGCAGTAATAGCAGTGATAAAGTTAGTCTTAAGATAAGTATAACTTCAATTTCTAATGTTACAACATGAAAGAAAGCAGTAAAATTGATTTTACAATTTCTGTTTTCTTATTTTGTACTTTTAAAGATTTTTCACTAATTTTGATGAAACTTTCAATAAATTTCAAAAAACAATACAGGTTTTGCAATCAACAATATTTATACTCAAGATCAAATGAAGTGCAATTCAAATTTCTGAATAATGTGAATAAACTGATCGCGTTGAGTTGAATCATCGAGATCAAGTCAAGTTCTCGACTCATCAAGACTTGATTCGAGTCAGAATTCTTGACTTGAGTATTCAAGTCGAGTCAGAAGATTCGACTCGAGTATTTGAGTTGAGTCAGAAGGTTGAGATTAAGTATTGACTTGAAATTCTCGACTTGATTCGTCAAGACATGAAGCGAAGTACTACTAATATTTATCTGAATGTCTGATAATGCAACAGAGTAATGCAAACAACGAGAAGAGAAATAAATTCATTTGTTTCACGTAAGTCTTTCAAATACAATGATGTAATAGATTCAAAAATAGTAAATCTTGACATTTAATGTCATTTTCGATTTCTTGACGAGTCAAGTCGAGAATTCGAATTGAGTATTGATTCAAAGTCAATATCAGATCGAGTCAGAATGTTGAAATCGAGTATTTGAGTTGAGTCAGAAGATTGATATTGAGTACTCAAGTTAAGTCAGAAGATTGATATCAAAACTCAACTCAACAATCAGTTTAAATGTGAATCAATGTTATTATCAACAATAAGTGAAGAAAGAGATTTAATTTGAAATGAGATAAAAGATAATATGTGCAAATCTTCATGATACTGAAACTGCTGAACATGAAATTATCATTGATTGCAAGTGACATCTGAAAGTTTAAAGAGCTTTTTGAAAATCTTATAAGATGAGATTCAGTTGTTAAAAATAGTTTACATGATTGAAGTGTAGTTCTTGTACGCATTTGTAGAATTCATGATTAAGCATGTAATGTTACACATCACATCTTAGTAGAATGAATCGCAACTGATTAAAATTAATCTTCATAACTCAAACAACATGAATATTTTTTGCTGCAAGATCTGTAGATCATGAATAAGCTTGAATGACTTAATTTGCATGTTGAGAACAAAGTTTACAAAGAAGCTCTTTGTCTTGATGAAGATTATAAAATTTGTAACATTTTCTTTGATTATCATGATGAATTGACATATAAAGATTAAATCAAAGACTAAAGTCAGAAAATGAGTTGAAGATTAAATTTGAGTTAACTCTGAAACTCTGTCAAGATATTGCATAAATCACGTCATATTTTCAACTTAATATATCATGAGTTATGTCATGTTCAACTTGACAATGCTTGATAAACTTTCTATAGTTGACTGATTCTTTTGAGTTATCAAAAGCTTTTTGATAATTAGCTTTATCATAATATATATTTATACTGTATCTGCTTAGAATATTTCAATATCACATTGTCATATTACTTTTATAAATTTCATTTATTCATTTAGTAAATTGAGTCATTACAGTTCTAATTATTTCAAATTCTTCTTAAAGATGATGATTCAATATTTAAGCATGATAATAGTAATATAATTGCAACAAAGTTGCAATAATAACATTTTAATATCATAAAACATCATATCAGAAAATAAACATCATATAATGAAATCAGAAAGTAAAGAAACAGAAAATGATTTTTTTTTGATATTGATGAACAATTAACATAAGTAATACTTTAACATAATGAATTGCAAAAGAAATAAAAGTTAACAATTAAAGATTAAAGATTAAAACTTTGCAAGTTATTAAAATGATGAAGAAAGGTCATTTAATTACTTCTTGAAATTGATTGACAATGAGATTCATCTGTACATAATGTCAACTACGAATCTTTTGATTCTATTCTGTGTTTGAATAGAAGTCAGAAAAGTCAAGAGATTTTAATTCAACGCAGTTTGAATGATGTTAAAACGTTGCGTGATCAAGAAAGCTGTCATGCAGAGTTTTCATCTACGTGACAACATTCTCTCTAACAGTCACAACTGATTTACAAAGAAGATTAATGACATGTTAAAGTCAGTAAGAGATAAAAAGATACTACTAGTAGAAAAGTTGATTCAGATGATGAGTTTGAGATTATGACTACAAGTGATCGAAGAATTGATGACTCGTTGACTGCGTCAATATACTGAATCATCTTCATCACATTGACAATGCTGTTGAGTAATTGATGAAAAGATATCAGATAGAATAGTTGATTCAGATGATGAGTCTTGAGTTCATGATTACATATGCTTGAAGAAGTAGTGACTCGTCAATCACGCTGATATACTGAGAAAGCTTGAACTCATCTTCTTTACTTGACATCAAGTCATACATCTATCTACGTGAAAAATTGAGAGCGCAGAAGAATGATCAGAACGCATTCTCTACTATCAATCAGAGTTAAGCATTGAACGACTGCAATTGCATGTTTATATCAACAATTTATTCAACGTCTATGTGACACAAGTCAAGAGCAGAATAAAGTTATTTAATATAATCACACTCTATTTTCTCATTGTACACATCTCTCTTTCATCACATATTTCTTTGCTCAATGAATGACAATCATTGAGCAAGAGAACACAGTTTTTGACATTACAATCATGAGCATCATGAGTGCAAAGAAATCATCTTTTGTCTTCATGATTGAGAATTGAAAATCGAAACATCATTGTATAAAATATCGTCAATGAAGAGCAGAGCAAAGACGATGCATTAAAACAAACAGCACAGACATTCATAAAAGTTTACTCAAGCGTCACGCGCTGAATAGAAGCTATAGATTTATTATTTGATACATAGTCTCAAAACTCACTGTTTCGATGATGTGAAGTCATCATGTAGTCGATGAGCGATTTTCTTTCTCAGAGAGTTTTGTTCATTTGATATACATAGCATAGTTTTTCTCATGAGTCGAATTTAAATCAATGTCACAAGAGCATATGAATTACAAATACAAATACAAATACAAATACAAATACAAATACAAATACAAATATTACTTTTATAAATCTCATTTATTCATTTAATAAACTTAATCATCATAGTTTTAATTATTTCAAACTTTTCTTAAAAGTGATAATTTGATATTCAAGCATGATAATAACAGTGTGATCGTAACAAAGTTGTAATAATGATATCTTAATTTTGTAAAACATTATATTAGAAAATAAATGTTGCATAATGAAATCAGAAAGTGAAGAAGTAAATGTTGCAAGCATGCACTTCAAATTAGTCTAACATAAATCATGTCAGACTATCATAAACTAGTATAAAGCTGATGTTGACATGCTAGCGATTTAGCGTGTCTTCGTGAGTAAAACTCACGACATATTGCATCTTCTTTCTTCTTCAGCTTTGAACTTCTAGTTAAAATACACTCATATGATTCGCTTTATGCAGACTGATAACATTAGTTCAAAGCTCATTAATCTTACTATTGACGTGTAAATAATATAAAAACAAGCAAACAAGTTACATAAGTTAAATCAGAAGTTGAACTCAGAAATTTCAACAGCAGAATCAGAACTCAAGCTCAGAAAGCTTGATAGAAATCAGAAACTTCAATAGAATCAGAATTGAAGAACATGAATGTGTTACTCTTGACTAACTCTTTATTGAGCTCGTCATCAGAAATCAGAAATTTCAGCAGTACTTGAACTTAGAAAGTTCAATAGAGTAACATCAGAATCTCGATCAGCAATTTTCTACTCATACAATGACTAGAAGCTCAGAATCAGCGAGCATTGCTCACTATGAACTTCAAAATGCTAGAAGAGAATCACTTCTATCACAGAATTGAACAGCATCAGAAGAAGAAGACATGAATGTGTCGTCAGATATAAAAAAGAAGAACATGAACATATTGCTTTTTAATTACAGAATGATCAAGATCAGCATCAGTACTGAATTGAATGCTTGAATAAGTGCTCATGAAGTAAACAACATCATTATTTTTATCAAGTACATATGTCAACAGCACAACATTGAAATCAAGATTTACAATAACATGATTTAAATGTTAGAAGATGTCAACAAGATAAACATCATGTTGAAGATTACACAGACGCGTTTGCAGAAAGAGAATAAAAACAAGAACATGATTATACATCATTTAAAAGCTGCATCAAGTCAACAAAGTACTTTGATTTCTGAAGATTGATCTTTGAAGTTAATCAAGATACTCAATTCATCTCTGTTCAAAGATTCAATGCAAAATGTAAATAATTGATTGTTTCAAATGCAAAACAAGCTGAAAACAAACAAGAAACATTTTTCTATCAAAGAGTTGAAGATTGCATACATTGAAAGTCGAGTCAGTGAAGCTGCGATCAAACATATTACATCTTGCATGCAAAATATCTTCTTAAACTTGTTTCTAGAAGTTGAAGAAGTACTATCAATGATTAATAAAATGTATGATGATCTCAATCATTATCACATGACTTAATGACAGTACTTAAAGCTGTATCAGAACAAGATCTTCTTTCATGAATTTTAAATAAAATTTCAGAGATTTAGTGCAAAACTAGAATACAATAACAAGATTTTACTAAATAATTTTCAGCACAAGATCAGCTCAGATCTTCAATGAGTGAATGAGTTTATCAACATTTGCATGCAAGTCAATGTGAAATTAACTGAATTGAACGTTTAATTAGTCATCAAAGCATCAGCGACTCAAGCTGCTCGCTTTGTCTCTAGCACATCAACTGCTTAATTCACGTCATTAGTTTCTTCATGAAAGAAACTCAGAAGATTGAATTTCAACTTTATTCAGAAAGAGTTGTTTAAGAAAGAACTCTGCTTCAAATGCAAGAAGTCAGAACATAGAGCATATGACTGTTTTAAGATGACTTAAGTGCATGAAATCATTGCAAATTCGAAAAACGATCTATTCTCATTAAAGTAGTGATTGAGAATGATATACTCATATTTTGTTTCATCAGCATATCTTGATTTCAAGTCGTTCATTGTTGACGTTATCTTGAGTAGTCTAGAAAAGATATTCAAATTCTTTGCTCTGATAAATATTGAAGTCACTGACATGACTTTCATTAATGAATCTTTGATGTCAGAGCTATGTGAATGCTTTGATATTCAGTTAATATTGCTGTTAAAATCAAAGTTAATTTAATTGTATAATGAAACTTCTGATTGAAAGTCAATTACATATGCTTTGTATACATTAATCATGATACAAAAACACAAGAATAAAATGATATTTTTATTAATAACTTGTTTAGAACAGTACAAGATAATCATTGAAAACTCTTGATTGAAAAGAAATCAAATTTTGATAGATTCTGCAAATGATCAATTAATATTCTCATTGAATATTCAAACATTGAAATCTGTTGTTTTAAAAGTAGGCAGTCAATCAGCATTTTACAGATTTAAGTCAAGTGAAATCTGTGAAATGAAATAAAAGAACTTGAACTCAATGATTACATCAACAATCATCTTGAAGCGATTCATGAATCAGAAACTAGTGAATCAGTTCATTGAGTCTGTTTAATTCATTAAACCTGTACTTATATAAAAGCAAAGCATTCAAGTTGATCTCAATCAACTTTGTCTTTTTCAGTTAACTGAGAAAAAGAAGTTCATCAATATTGTCATAATCAAAGTCGCTGTGTATTAAACTTTAGTCAAGAATAAGAAGATTAAGATCTTCTTTTTAATCATTAGTGAAATCAACAAAGCACTTAGCTCAGTCAAAGATTTCACGAAACTGAATGAAATGATCTCTGTCATATCATTAAATGAACTAAAGAAGAAGCTTTTGATAGTTTATCATAACTTTCTGAATGTTTTTGATAAAGAAAAGACAACGCAGTTGTCTCTGCATTGATCATACAATCATAAGATTGAATTAGAAGATAAGAGTTAATTTTTTAAAAGTTGATTGTATCTCATGTTAAGTTACAAGTTGCAGAAGATCAAGAAGTATCTAAAAGAAAACTTAAAGAAGAAGTATATTACACTCAGCAAAGCTTTCTTCGCTTCATTAATACTATTTGTTGAAAAGAAAGATGACAGTCTTCGCTTTTGCATGAACTATTGAAAACTGAATGCTCTGATCAAAAGAAATTATTATTCAATACTCTTGATAGACGAAGTACTAGCTCGAATTCAAGACAGTAAGTATCTGACTCAACTTAACATTATTATTACGTTCAATAAATTATGCATGAGTTCAGAAAGTGAGAATTTAACTACTTTTATTACTTTCTTCAATGTTTACAAGTACAAAGTAATGCTCTTTGAATTAATTAATGAATTTGCGTTCTTTCAGCACTATATCAATAATGTATTGTTTGACTATCTGCACAAGTTTTGTCAAGCATACTTGAATGATATTCTCATTTATAGTAAGATGTTGAAAGAACATAAAACTCATGTGAAAGAAGTGTTAAACAAGCTTCATGAAGCTGATCTGCAGATAAACATTGACAAGTGCAAATTCAAGATTCAGAAAATCTCATTTCTTAAACTACTAATATTTATTAATGATCTGCAAATGAACTTTTGAAAAGTAGATGTGATTTGAAGCTGAAAAGTGTCATGATCATTGATTCATGTGCAGATCTTCATTGACTTCTGCAATTTCTATCGACGATTCATAAAAAACTTCTCAAAGATTGTTCAACTCATGATAAAGCTGACTTGAAAAAATTATTTCTTTGAATGAACAGAGATTTGTCAGATGATCTTTGAAGAACTAAAGTAACAAATGACAACAGCTTTTGTTCTGAAGCATTTCAACTTGATCAGAAAAGTTATTCTGAAAATGAACGACGAAGTATTGTCTCAATATGATGATAAAAACATTCTACATTCAGTGATCTTTTATAGTAAGAACATGATTTTCGCAGAATGCAACTACGAGATTTATGACAAAGAACTGCTGATCATTATTCACTGTTTGAAACATTGATGCTTCAAATTGAAATATACAAATATTTTGATTAAGATCTTCATTGATCATCTGAATTTGAAGTACTTCATGATCATCAAAGAACTGATCAGATGACAAGTTAAATGAGCTGAGAAGTTATTTGAATATAACTTCAAGATCATATATCAGTCGAAAAAACAGAATCTGAAAGTCAACACGCTGATCAGAATGTCAGACGTTAAGTCAGTTAAAGCAAATAATGATTGAAAGCTATATCAGCATTAAATGCTATTGTCAAAAGACAAATTTAAGCTGCAGTTAATAAAAGTTAATCAAGAAGAAAAGTACTTGATGAAGTACTCTGAAAAGATGATAAACTATAAGTTTCTCAGTCAATGATCATTTGATTGATAAGAAAAGCACATGATTTTTTGATCAATGATTACTCTGACATGAATTGAACGTTGAACTTACTGAGACAATCATATTGCTGATTGAAGATGAGAATGATGATCAAGCACTACATTCAAAACTGTTACATTTATTGTAGATCAAAAGCACTGAGAGATCAAATCAATGAATTGCTAAAGTCATTGCTCATACTTAAGCAGCGATGATAGAACATATTATTAAACTTCATTATCAATCTATCAGAAAGTGATGAAAACAACGCGATTCTGACAGTCATAAATCAATTGTCTAACTTTCTAAGAAATGACATTATATATTATGTTGATCAGATGATAAAGAAATCTTCGCAGAATAAACAGTCAAGCTACTGTTGATATGAGTCTTTAGAACTCATGAACTATCGAGATTAATAATGTTCAATCGTGATTCTTAATTCATATTAATTGTTTGAAAGTCTTTATGTCTGAGACTAAACATCAAGATGAAACTATTCATTGATTATCATTCTCAGATTAATGATCAGACAGAAAGAGTGAATCAGAATGTAGAATGATATCTACGAAGCTACTGCTCATATATGCAAGATGATTGATTCATCTGATTATTCATGATTGAAGTCATTAATAACAATGCTATTTCATCATCAATTGAACAGTTGATGTTCTTTCTGAATAAGAACTTTCACTTTCATATGAGCTTTGATTCAAACTCAATTGAATATGAAATCACTTAAGCTAAAATCGAAGCAGACAAAGCAAAGAATATATTTGAACACATGAAATGATCATTAGCATTGATTAAGCAAGCAGTAACAGCGTAATACGCGCATGTTTCGCTCACATACACAGATTGAGCATCGCATTGCGATGCTCACAAACAACAATATCACGTGATCAAATGATCATGTGATCAAACAGCGAATGAAAGCTCACGTCAAAGTGATCAGCTTTCACAATACACAGATTGAGCATTGCATCATGATGCTCACAAACAACTCAAAGCTCATCTAGTCTGCTCAACTAGATGATCAAACAGCAAATAAAAGCTCACGTTGAAGTGATCAACTTTCACAATACATTGATCGCTCGTCTAGCTCACTCAACTAGATGATCAAACAGCAAATTCAAAAGCTTACGTTGAAGTGATCAGCTTTCACAATACACAGATCAAGCATTGCATCGCAATGCTCACAAACAACTGAAAGCTCATCTAGTCTGCTCAACTAAATGATTAAACAGTGAACGAAAGCTTACGTAGAAGTGATCAACTTTCACAACACATTGATTGCTCATTTAGCTCGCTCAACTAGATGATCAAACAGCAAATTCAAAAGCTTACGTTGAAGTGATCAACTTTCACAATACACAGATTGAGCATTGCATCGCGATGCTCACAAACAACTCAAAGTTTATTTAGTCTGCTCAAGTAAATGATCAAACAGCGAACGAAAGCTCACATTGAAGTGATCAACTTTCACAATACATTGATTGCTCATTTAACTCACTCAGCTAAATAATCAAACAGCAAATTCAAAAGCTTACATTGAAGTGATCAACTTTCACAATACACAGATTGAGCATTGCATTGCAATGCTCACAAACAATTCAAAGCTTATTTAGTCTGCTTAACTAAATGATCAAACAGTGAACGAAAGCTTACGTCAAAGTGATCAACTTTCACAATACATTGATTGCTCATTTAGCTCGCTCAGCTAGATGATCAAACAGCAAATTTGAAAGCTTACGTCGAAGTGATCAGCTTTCACAATATACAGATTGAGCATCACATTGCAATGCTCACAAATAATTCAAAGCTCATTTAGTCTGTTCAACTAAATAATCAAACAATGAATGAAAGTTCACGTTGAAGTGATTAACTTTCACAACACATCGATCGCTTATTTAGCTCACTCAGTTAAATGATCAAACAGCAAATTTGAAAGCTCACGTTGAAGTAATCAGCTTTCACAATTTTGATTTGTTTATATGATCACATGATTATATAAACATATCGTACGCTCATATGCACATTCTAACAATCTGACTGCTAAATGAGAAAATATACAGCAGCGATTATGACTAGATTACATGTAATTTAGCATACACACAGCACTTTAGTGCTACTATTTAGGTAAATAGCATCATGTTTCATAGTTTTAGACTGTATAAGCACGTAAAACTTGAAGAAATAAAAAAAAATTGATCAAGCAAGTCTTAACAAGAGTCAGAGTCGTAATGAAGAAACAGATTGACAAGCATTGAAAGAAAATGATTTACAAGATAAATGACATGATGTTTCTGAATTCTAGAAACATAATGATCTCACGATCATCAAAGAAGCTAAACGATAAAATGCTAGAATTCTTCAAGATTCTGATCAAGATTGAACATGTTTATTGATTGAAACTATCATTGACTATGAAGATACATTCAAAGTTTGCATCAAATCTGCTGCAATTAAATTCAAAGAACTCTCTGAATGAACAATGAAATGAATCATCTGACTTTATAATGATTGACAACAAAGATGAATGAAAAGTGAAGAACATACTGAACTTCAAACACTACGAACGAGATAAATGACTACAATATCATGTCAATTGAAAAGAATACAACGTCAATTTACATTGATACAACGTTAATGAAAGTGAATTCAAAGAATGCTTAAAGATCATAAATGACTTTCATGAATGATATTCAAACAAGTTAAGATAGAAATCAACTTAAGAAAGATTGATTGAACTGCAGCAATGAAAACATTGCTAAATGAAGAGAGAAGATAATGTTGCAAGCGTGCACTTCAAGTTAATCTAACATAAATCATGTCAGACTATTATAGACTAGTATAGAACTGATGTTGACATGCTAGTGATTTAACGTGTCTTCGTAAGTAAAACTCACGACGTGTTGCATCTTCTTTCTTCTTCAGCTTTGAACTTCTAGTTAGAATACACTCATATAATTCATTCTATGCAAACTCATAACAGTAGAAAATGAATTATTTCTTGATATTAATGAATAACTAACTCAAGTAATGCTTCAACATGATGAATTGCAAAAGAAACAAAAGTTAATAACTATTTAATCAAAGATTGAGATTCTGAAAGTCATTAAAATGATGAAGAAAATTTATTAAGCTTTCACTTAAGTTCTCATGAAGAACTTGAATGATTTACACATCATTTTTATAGTATTAATGAAGATGAAATGAAATTTTCATGAAATCATTTTGCAGAAGCAAAGATTTTCAATGTCTTTGAAGAAGTATCATAACAAAATCATCAGAAAACATAAAGAATGAATTCATGATGTTGAAATCTTATTTTAAAATATGTTACAAATGCATCAAAATTGAATAAGATTAAAGATCTAACTTTAATCATTATACAATCAACATTAGCGAGTTGATTGCATATTGATTAGAACTAATCAAGATTTAGTCAAGATCTGATTTAAATTTGATCTAAATTTGACTCAGATATGATTCAACATCTTTTCTCTTTTCTAGCATCTTTTAATCAGCTTCTATTGTCTTTTAAACAAACACACTTCTTTGTGATACAAGTAGTTAATAAATGTTCATGATAAACACATTTCTTTATGTTATAAACATCTTTTGAATCAACATTTTTCTTGTGTTTCAACACGTTTTCTTTGAAACTAGCGTTGAATCTGAGTAACTACTATATAGAGCATGTTCTTTTTTTCTTTTTATCTTCTTTCTTCTGTATTCTTAAAGTCTTAGTTATAACTATCTTTATAGATCAAACATTCTAGTCACGTACACACTTTGATTAGTTTCTAGACATGATTTCAACATTACTTTAAGAATTTATTAATCACATGATACTGATTTCATTATTCATTCAAGTTCACTCAACTGATAACAAAATGAGCATAAAGAAATTTGTGTATCTGATGATCAACAACATCAAAAGACAGAACAACATCAAGAAATCAATAGAATTAAAATCTTAAGATCTTAATTGCTAAAGAATCTACAGCTCATTTAGTACGCGTTCATTCAAATCAATTAATAGAATCAAGAGATTTAGATCTTGATTGCTTGAGAATCACAAAAAAAAACTCTCTTCAAATCAACAACACTTTTCTCTGAAGACTAAACATTAGAACAGCGATCTCATCATTTACTGTCAAGCATCACTCTTCGCTTGATCATCAACATTCATCATGACTCACTCATCTGTAAAGACTTAATCAGAGAACTTTGAAAATTCAAATTCTTAAGTTAAAAGTTTCAGAAGTTCTGTTATCTATTCTAAGCTTTTGAAACAAATATCAATCTATCTTTGAAAAGACACTGTACAAGAGAAACGTTGATTTATGCCTAATTTCTCTGCTCTTGATAAAGCTGATGACGTTAGCATTCTCTGAAATATCAAGAACGCTGAACAGCTAAAATGATGAATCAAAGAAGATTTGAATCAATTTCTAAAAGTCATGAATGAACTTTGAAAACAATAAAATCTAAATGTAGAAGCTTTTGATCTATTTAACAAAATATTTAGTGATCAAATATGAAAGACTTGTTACAATGAAATGTTCAAAGCTTAACGTTTATCTGAGAAAATTATTCAAAAGATTGAAGACAAGAATTAGAAGTTAGAAAGTAAACTTCAAGTGATTAAAAATGTCACTTCATTGATTTTTATCTTTTTCATCTTCAGCAAGTGATTTCAAAAGCTTTCAAATTCATTTTTGTTTACTGATGAAATGATTGACAACGAGATTTATTTGTACATGATGTCGACTATGAATCTTTTGATTTTATTCTATGTTTGAATAGAAGTCAGAAGAGTCAAGAGATCTCAATTCAACGCAGTTTGAACGATGTTAGAACGTTACGTGATCAGAAAAGTCATCATGCAGAGTTTTCACTCATGCAACAACATTCTTTTCTAACAGTCACAATCAATCTACGAAGAAGATTAATGACATGTCAATGTCAGTAAGAAATGAGAAGATACTACTAGTGAAAAAGACAATTCAGATGAAGAGTCTGCGAGTTGTGATTACAAGTGATCGAAGAATTTGCGATTCAACGACTGCGTCGATATCAAAACGTCTTCATCACATCGACAGTGTCATCAAGTAATTGATGAAAAAATATCAGATAGAATAGTCATTTCAGATGATGAGTTTGAGAGTCGTGACTACAGTGCTCAAAGAAGTAATGACTCGTTGATCACGCTGATATACTGAAAGAACTTGAGCTCATATTCTTTACTTGATGTCAGATCATACATCTATCTACGTGAAAAATCAAGAGTTCATGAGAACAATCAGAATGCATCTCTACTATCGATCAGCTAAGTATTAAACGATTGCAATCACACATTTATACTAACAATCTATTTAACGTCTACGTGACATAAGTCAAATCAAGAGAAGAAAAGAATTATTTAATACAATCACACTTTATGTTCTCATTATGTGCATCTCTCTTTCATCACACATTTCTCTGCTCAATGAATGACAATCATTAAGCAAGAGAACACAGTTTCTGCGTTACAATCACAAGCATCACGAGTGCAAAGAAACGTCTTTCATCTTTGAATCAAGAATTGAATCAAAACATCGTTGTATAGAATATCATCAATGAAGAGCAGAGCAAAGATGATGTGATATAATCAAACAGCACAAACACTCTCATCAAGAGTTTACTTAAGCATCACACGCTGAATAGAAGCTATAGATTCATTACTGATAATATAGTGTCAATCTTATTGTTTCAATGACGTGAAGTCATCATGTAGTTGATGAGCGATTTTCTCTCTCAAAGAGTTTTGTTCATTCAATACACATAGCATAGTTTTTCTCATGAGTTGAATCTAAATCAATGTTACAAGAATGTATGAATTACAATTACAATTACTAATGAAATTGAACTCATCTGAGATGACTGACAAGGAAAAATTCGTAACAAGCTAGAAATCAACATTAATCATTTTGACAACGATAAAGTTATATTAATTTACATTCATTCTTGAATCAGCAAGAACGTCGCAAAAGTTATTCTAGTCAGATGTCAGTGAGATTCATTGAATCTCTATTCAATGATCAATGATTTACTAGATAAACTTGCTCAACTATATGATTATTTCGACAAAGAGACTAACTTTTGAAGAGAATACTTTAATCTTACTCAAGAAATACGTAAATTCAGTGAATTCTATTCTTTGTTTCAACGTCTGTCTTTTTATTTAGATTATCACAAGAGACAACTCATAACTGATCTACGAGACAAGATAGCTTTTCAACTTCATGCAGCTTAAAGTAATCAATTGATTCAGTCAGAGTCTTTTAATGAAATTCATATTTATTTGATTCATCTAAACAATGAGCATTAAGCTATGACTTTGATCAAAGAAAAGAAGTCATTGATCAAAGTCAGAACAGTCAAACAAGTCACTTTTGTCAACGAAGTTTTGAAGACTTTCTATAGAAAGATCGAAGTTATCATATCAGTCAACTCGTCAAAATTGCATGACGTGACTTTGATTAATGTCAAAAAGATAAATCTACAAACTGAAAGCTGTTTTATTTATCATAAGTCAAATCATTTCTTTGAAGAGTGCTTTAATCAAACTTCAAGAATCAATGCATTAAAAGATTATGAGTTTGATTGATTTACATTGAACTTGAAGTCAGATTCTGATTCAAAAACTAGCTATTTCTTTTAAAATCATTAAAGAGATAAAGATCATACCTTTATGCAGTCAAATCGAAGTTTTGTTGAAAGAAAATTATTCTGAAAAGTTATTTCTGATCAATGCTTTTCTTATCTCTCAGAGCAATTCTTTCAGTCTTCATTCTTTAATAAACAGTGATTTTGTCATCTACATGCTGATACATGACAAGCTAGTCAATAAAGTATGTCAGAAACTTGAAATACAATCTATATTACTAGCAAAAGAGAAGTTAATACGAGAATATGACGAAAAGTTAGCTAGAAATGTTATTACTCATAAGATTCTATTCAATCTCACGATCAAAAGTTCTAAGAAATTGACTATGTCAATGCTGATAGTTGATATCAAGCATCATGAAGCTATATTGAGCAAACTCTGAATAAACAAAAATGAAATATTATTGAACATGAGACATGATATTATCGTATTCTCTGATCAATTAAATATTTCGATTTCGATTTTTCCAATCTCGTCAAATATAAAGCACTCAAGTTGATCATGATCAACTTTGATCTCTTCAGCAACTCACAGCAAGATCTTTAAAATGCTTAAGCACTCAGTTTCATTCATTCAGAAAGAGTCTTTCTTGATTCAAAACATAAATGTTGTTTCTTTTCAAGCTCTAATAAATAGAAAAAAGAAGAATTATACAGAGATATTTGCTATGTTCATTGAAGAAATTGATAGAAAAATTGTTTACAATACTCAATGTGAACTAAATGTCATAAACGTCTTCTTTACTGATGAAATGACTCAGAATCTAGAAGATATTAAAGCTAAGCTATCATTGAAATATCAGAATTTTCTAGACATCTTTGATCAAGCTCAAGCAGACAAGCTATCATCTCATCATTCATATGATCATAAGATAAAGCTTACTAATGATGCAACGCTCTTTCGCTGTCGAGCATATTAAATGTCTCTTTACAAGCTTCAGAAAGTAAAGAAATATCTAAATGAGAATCTTTTCAAAGAATTTATAACTTTTAGCAAAGTCTCATATTTCTCACTCATTCTGTTCATTCTAAAAGCAAATGAAGATCTACAATTCTGCATTGACTATCATAAACTTAGACTGATCATTGAGTCAAGTTTTAAATTGACATTTTGAACTCAAATCGAGATTGAGTCAAATTGCTCACATTTTCAACTCAACTTGAGTCGAATTGCTCATATTTTCAACTTGACGTGACTCAATTCGACTGAAAATTGAGTCAATTCAATTCAACTCGTCAAGAACTCAAGCTTGATGTTAAGAAAGCTAAATATAGAAAATTTTCCGATTTTTGACTTTTGCATTACCTTTTTGCATTATTTTTCAATAGAGAGTCATAAAGAGAAACATGAAGATCGTTTGATAGAAAGTCATAAAGAAGAACATGAAGATCATTTGATAGAAAGTCATGATGAGAAACATGAAGAGAAACATGAAGAGAAACATGAAGAGAAACATGAAGAAAAACATGAAGGAAAAACATGAAGATTGTTTGACTTTGATAAAAAGTCATGACGAGAAACATGAAGATCATTTGACTTTGATAGAAAGTCATGACGAGAAACATGAAGAGAAACATAAAGAGAAACATAAAGAAAGTCATAACGAAGAACATGAAGAGAAACATGAAGAGAAACATGAAGGAAAAACATGAAGATCATTTGACTTTGATAGAGAGTCATGACGGAAAAACATGATAGAAAGTCATGAAGAAAATCATGAAGACTGTTCAATCAAGCTATTTACATCTATCTAATATCTTGTCGAGTCGAGTTGAGTTTTCGAGTCGAGTTATCGAGTCAAGCTTCTCAACTCAATCTGAGTGCTTGAATTCAACTTCTCAATTCAACTCAACACTTTTTCAAAAAAATTTCAACTCGACTCGACACTTTTCAAGTCAAGTACTCAACTTAACGTGATCAGTCTACATAAACTCAATGCTATTATGAGAAATCACTATTCTCTATCTCTGATTGATGAGATGATTAGTAAAATAGTTGATTGCAAACATCTGACTCGACTGAATATCATTTCAACATTCAACAAACTACGAATGTCTTCTGACAGTGAGAACTACACTATCTTTATTATCGCTTTAAAAGCATATAAATCAAAGATTTTATTCTTTGAACTTATCAATGATTTAATCTTATTTCAGCAGTATATGAATGATGTTTTATAAGACTTTCTAAATGACTTTCGTCAAGTTTATCTAAACAACATTCTAATCTACAGCAAAACTTAATAAGAACATAAATAACATGTCAAAATGATATTGAATCGCTTACAAGAAGCTGATTTAAAGATGAATATTCAAAAGTGTGAATTCAATGTAGAAGAAATTATCTTCTTAGAAGTCATAGTATTAGAACAAGATCTTCGTATAAATTCTATTAAAGTGAAAGTCATAGTCAACTGAACTACGTCAATCAATCTAAAAAAAGTTCAGAGCTTTGTGAAATTTGTTAACTTCTATCATTGTTTCATTAAGAACTTCTTGAAGCTAGTTAAATCATTCATTCAACTGACTGAAAAGAACACATCTTTTGTTTAAAATGAAGTTTGTGTTCAAGCTTTTGACAATCTAAAGAAATAAATCAGCTCAATCTCAGTACTACGACATTTTAATTTCAAACGACAGACTATTTTAAAGATCAATGCATCTGACTACGTCAAAGATGAAATACTATCTCAGTATGATGATGAAAGTGTTCTTCACTCAATAATCTTCTACAGCAAGAGCATGATTCTTGCTGAATGCAATTATCACATTTATGACAAGAAACTGCTGATCATTATTCAATGTTTCAAACACTGAAGATTTGAGCTTGAATGCATCAAGTTACTCATTCAGATATTCATCAATCATCAGACTTTGAAGATTTTCATGAAAAACAAATAGTTAACTTAATATCAAGTCAATTATCTAAACATTTTATCAAAGTTCAACTTTCAGATCATATTTCAATCAGGTAAAATGAACATTAAAGTCGATGCTTTAATCAGAATGTCAATAGCAGATATCTCTGAATCAGCTTAACGTACTGAAGATTGCTATCAGACTATTCTGATCTTTGATAAAGTAAATGTTTTAGCTATTGAATCAAAAGCTAATTTTTATTAACAAATATACATTGTCAATTAAATAAATGAGTTTTGCAATGAGTATAAACAAGTTATAAGTGAAAACAAGCTCAAACTTTATAGCATTAAACTGAAGAACTGCAAGATCATTGATGACATTCTATTCAGAAAAGACTTACTGTAAGTTTCTGAAAATATACATATAAAATTGCTGCAGAAAATTCATGATCAGTCATTCATCTCTCATCTTGATAATAAAAGAATGATCAATCTAGTTCAGCGCTTCTACTATTGATCAGATCATTGAGCAACAATTAGATAGTACATTCAAAACTGTCAGGTTTGTCAGTGAAGCAAGACATTTAAAAATAGTATTAATAAACTTCTTTATTTTTATTTTATTTTACAGAAACGCTGAAAAGATATTACTATAAACTTCATCATTAAACTATCTTTATCAGAAGATTATAATGCTATTTGTATAATCATATATTATTTCATCAAGAAACATCATTATGTTTTCTATCATTGAGAAAACAATGACATTTCAGTTGAAGAAATGATCTGAATCATGTTATGAAACGTTTATTGACTTCATGATCTATTCAGTTTCATTGTTTCAAACAGAGATTTTCAATTCATATCAACAATGTGACAAAGTCTTTGCAAGCGACTAAAAATCACGACTAGTTTATTAACAGTTTATCATTTTGAAATCAATGATCAATCAAAGTGAGTCAATCAAGAAATTGAACGCAAGCTAAGAATTTATTGCAATTACATGCAGAATAACTGAGCAAAATGACTTTCAATGATTAAATTCAGCGAGAATTCTAATATCTTCTCAATCATCTCAATGATCTCGTTCTATTAGCGTATGCAGAAAGTTATGAATTTCTTGACATTGCAATTGTCGCGCTCCCCCTCAAATTTACTATTGAATTCAGACATTCTTGACATTCTCAAACCTTCAACGCTCTATTGAAAAATCAATGGAAAAATCAAACCGGTAAATTTGAAGCTGTTCAAACCTTTCACAGTGCTGACATTCTTTTAGCCCTTCTTCAATTCTCAAAGTCATCATGTCGTCGTCACGTTGAAGTCAGAAACTATCTCTGAAGAATTCACTCATTCTCTCAAGCATCTCATCAAGATCGAAACCTTCTGACAAAGCAGACGCTGCTCGCAAAGTCAAAGCAGACATTGCTGCTAAAATCATTGTAAAGACTGCTGTCAAAGTCAATTGCTCTTGCAATTTCAAGAAACATATTATTGATAGTTTCAAAACAGCGAAGAAAGTCTCGTCGTTGAATCAGTCTTCACGAATATCAATACAGAGTAGATAGTCATCGATTGTATACGTTGAAAGAACGCTTCAGAAATGCTCTCTCTTTCTAGAAACTTGATAGCAAGCTGACTCATCAACTGATGCATAGACTTGATGACGTCATCTCGTAGTCTCGTTAAACAGAGTCTCATTGACGAAGACAAGCTGTTCAGTCGTCAGCTGCAACAGATCGACAACTCAGTTTAATCGCAGCTCATCATTCTGTCTGATGCTCACACGCTGTTTCTTTTTATTGCTTCAGTGTCTCTTCTTCAGAATTCTTGATATCGTGAACTGATGAACATGTATATTTTACTCTTCTCATAGAAATCACATCATCTCTTTCTGCATGATTCATGACTGTTGCTTCAGATAGATAATTGGAGAGTCTTCAGCTGCTGAAAAGATCTTTCGAAGAGCACTCTTCAAACGAAACTGAGATCTAAAGAAAGAATCATACATGAAGAGATTCTCTTGCATAGTATAAACGATGTTACGATGACAGTGAATCTCTTCGACGATGACGAGAGAATTCAATGTAAAAGCAGAAGACGTAGTATCTTTGAGTGAAGAGTCGAAGTCAGTGAACCTGTCATAGCTAAAAGAATGTTAGCACTGTGAAAGGTTTGAACAGCTTCAAATTTATCGATTTTATTTTTCTATTGATTTTTCAATAAAGTGTTGAAGATTTGAGAATGTCAAGAATGTCTGAATTCAATAGTAAATTTGAGGGAAAACGCAACAATTGCGATGTCAAGAAATTCATAGCTTTCTGCATATGCTAATACTTCAATAAGAAATTTCATTCTCAAATGAGTTTCAATTCAGATATGACTGACTATAAAACAATTCATGAACGTCTTGAAGCTAGAGAAGCTGATGATATTATCATTTAAATGAAAGAGCTTTTTATCTTTAATCATCAGCAGTTGAAAAAAATGAAACAGATTATTGAAGCTCAAATTAATAAACATAAATGAAATGTCGTTTATGAAGTGAGTGACTGAATTTGATTATTCTTTAGAAATATTAAAACAACAAGATCATGCAAAGATTTAAAAGATAAACAGTTAAAACTCTATTAAATTATTATTAAAGTTGAAATCTTTTATTATCTTCATTTATCACTAAGCATGAAGCAGCTTCATTCAATGTTCAGTTTGAAGTTATTATGTTCTTATTAAACTGATCATTGAGTTAAGTTTTAAGTTGATATTTTGAACTTGAATTGAGATCGAGTTGAATTGCTCACATTTTCAACTCAATTTGAGTTGAGTTACTCATATTTTCAACTTAACATGACTCAACTCGACTGAGAATTGAATTAACTTGACTTAACTCATCAAGAGAGTTAAATATAGAAAAAAATTTGATTTTTGACTTTTGCATTATCTTTTTGCATTATCTTTTTGCATTATCTTTTAATAGAAAGTCATAAAGAAAAACATGAAGATCATTTGATAAAGAGTCATAAAGAGAAACATAGAGAGAAATATGAAGAGAAACATAGAGAGAAACATAAAGAAAGTCATGATGAGAAACATAAAGAGAAAACATGAAGATCGTTTGACTTTGATAGAGAGTCATGACGAGAAAACATGATAGAAAGTCATGAAGAGAATCATGAAGACTGTTCAATCAAGCTATTTACATCTATTTAATATCTTGTTGAGTTGAGTTGAGTTTTCAAGTTGAGTTATTGAATCAAGCTTCTTAACTTGATCTGAGTGCTTGAGTTCAACTTCTCAATTTGACTTAACACTTTTTCAAAAAAAAATTCAATTCAACTTGATACTTTTCAAGTCAAGTACTCAACTTGAACTCAAGTACTTAACTTGATGTGATCAATCTAGTTTTTATTTCAATAATTTCTTATCAGAACAGCATTCAGAATCACTCAGATTTCTCACTCTCAAAAATGATGAGCATTGAAAGATAAATAACATTTTGAACTCTAAATGTTATTGAGATCAAATACAATACAAAGTTAAATGAATGAAACTAAATCAAGATAATGAATGATACTATGTTGATAAAGAAGAATTTAAGAGCTTGAAAGAAGTTCTAGTTGAATTTCATAAGCTCTATTCAGACAAGTCACACTGAATTGAAAAACAGTGAAAATTTTTGCGTTTCATTTATTCTATTCATGTGAACATGAATTTTCAAAGAGAAAAATGATGTTACAAATGTGTCAAAATTGAATAAGATCAAAGATTTAATTCTAATCATTATACAATCAACATTAGTGAGTTGATTGCATATTAATTAAAGCTAGTCAAGATTTAATCGAGATTTGGTCTAAATCTGATTTAAATTTGACTCAGATATGACTCAGCATCTTTTCTTTTCTTTAACATCTTTTAATCAGCTTTTATTGTCTTTTAAATAAACATACTTCTTTGTGATATGAGTAGTTAATAAATGTTCATGACAAACACATTTCTTTGTGTCATAAACATCTTTCTTGTGTTTCAACATGTTTTCTTTGAAACTAACGTTGAATCTGAGTAACTACTATATAAAGCATGTTTTTCTTTTCTTTTTATCTTCTTTCTTCTGTATTCTTAAAGTTTTAGTTATAACTATCTTTATAGATTAAACATGATCAGCGATGAAACTCATCTGTACGCGATGCTGACTACGAATCTACTGTCTAGCTACAGTAGAGTCTAAAGATTATCAAAAGTTTAAATGACATCGAAGCGCTGCGTGATGATGAAGCGCTGTGCGTTGATCGCATGCAGAGTTTTCGCGATCGCGCAGACTTTGATAATCTCAATGCGCATGCTACAAGCAATTCGCACGCAGATGAGAAAGTCAAATAGAACGCAGAACTACGAGGAAAATCGCTTATGAAAATCATTCGATTCAGTATCTTGTCGTCGCGATGACAAGAACTGAGACAGAACACTCTCGTGTTTGATCTGTTGAGAATGATTAGCAGAAAGAACTTAAATCACGAACATTCTTTAGATCTACGTGCTAACTACGTATAGATCTTGTTAAGACTGCGTGCCTGTTACTACGACATGAGCAACTCACGAGACTCGTTAAGTTTGACACGAGCAAACTCGAGAGTCTCGTTAATATTGTTTAACAGACGTTCAGACACAGACATTCTATACATGAGCGATACGCTGACGAAAAGACTTCGTTAAGAGAAGAGAAACACAAGCGAGTTAGTAGAGAATGATCGAACTACGCTGCCTGATTAGAAGTGTAGCATATGAACATCTCTGCAAGACATGATCGATCTGCACGAGAGAGATCTCTACAGATAACGCGAAACAGATGAGTCGCACGTCTTACAAGCGAAGCGAGCGTCTGCGAGACGTGATATACAATGACGACGACTGTTGATCTTGAGAATCTCATCTCTTCACTGAGCTCTGACTCTCGAATGTCTTGATGATAGAATCAACTTCTAGTCGAAGACATCATCTGTATAGCTTGAGAGAACAGTAGCGTGTGTCGATGTGATTAGAGAAGAAATTGACTGCGATACGTCTGCGACTCATGCTTAAGAAGTAAACTGTCGAAATCTGAGCAGTGAGAGATCTCGTTTGTCTTGAACTGTGAATCTGTCGCGAGAAAACTCTCTGAGTAACTTCTCGAGTCTAAGGGGGAAACCAGCATAGAAATCGTGCTCTATGTATGTTGCATGCAACGTATACAACATATTTTCGATAGACGTTGCAGACGTCAACGCAATCTCAGCACAAAGATCGCATCTGAGCAATAAGACGATAAAGATGCGTGATGATCTTCAGAAAGCAGAAAGCATTCTTGCAACGCACATCAGAATCGAACGCATAGGTCTGAACGCTTATCTGCACTCTAGAAACGTTTCAGACACAGATAGTTCGCGATGCGATTGCGAATGAAGTCATCAGACGACAAAGCATGTACTCATGCACTGCTTGAACTGATCGCACTTGCGATCAAGAATGCTACAAGATGCTGACTTCTCGAACTATTGAATAATCGTCATCATCACGAAGAGTCTCAGAGCAGTAGCGAAGATGATGATGAAAACAAAGCTCTTGAAGCAATTTAAAGTGGCTAGAACACTCGTTCTCTAACGTGCGATCAACGCGAACAAATTTGATACATAGTCTCAAAACTCACTGTTTCGACTGCGTGAAGCAGTCGTATAGACTGCGAGTGGTTTTCTACCTCAGAGAATTTTGTTCACTCGATACAAATAGCATAGCGTTTCTCATGAGTCGATCTAATCGATGTCACAAGAATGTATGAATTTATTATTATTATAGATTAAACATTCTAGTCATGCATGCACTCTGATTAGTTTCTAGACACAATCTCAACAAAATACTTCTTGATATTTTGAAAAAAATGAGAAAAAGATTTTGTATTGCATGATTTATCTTAAAAATGAATCAAAGAAACTTTGATTTAATCACAAAGAAACTATGTTTGCAGCAGCATTATTGAGAACGAAAAAGCAGATCAATTGATTAAAATTGCTGCTCAAGAAGTATCAATTATCAACAACATAAAAGCAATCATCATAAGCTTCGTCAAAAAGCAAATTTGCAAAGAGATGAAATTACAATGATTAAAGATTTGAAAAAGCAGTATCAAAAAGAAAAATCAGTATCAAAAGAACATATTGAATGTGAATTTAAGTCATAAATCACTAAAAGAGCTGAGAAAAATCGATAGACTAACGTTTTCAATCTTTATTCAGCTGAAAATGAAACATGACTATTTCAAAAGCTATTTGCATTGATTATCAGAGAATAATTTGAACAAATGCTATGAAATATGCAATGCAAGACAAACGTTGAAGCATTTACTGCTAAACTGCAAACATTATAGAGCAGAGCAGAGAAAGCTTAAGGAAAAAGCTCAGCTCAAAAACACAGACATCATATTGACACTGTTCATCATCAAGATTGAAAGAATTGCAACATTAAAGTATTTGAAAAATACTTGAATTACGACGAGAAAATGACTATTAGAAACGAAAGAGTAGAACGCGAAGAGTGTAAAGAAATGAAGAAAAATGAAAGTATGATTGCAAGAATTTGAGCGAGAGCGCTTGTATATGCAAACTATCGATGTGATTGATCAACAAAAAGATATAAAGCAGCGACTTTGATCAGATTACATGTAACGTAGCACATACATAGCGTTTAGACAATGTCATAGTCATAGACTGCATGCACTTAATGAAGAAATAATAAATAATAAAAAATAAAAAACTATATTTGCAGCTCAGCAAATGTAATTTGATTTTATCAACTTTCTTTAAACATAATTAAAAACTTAATGAATCAAGACATAAATGTGACTCAGTAATATACAAATGCATCATAATATTCAAATCAAATGATATGAACATTTGCAGTTTATCTGAGCATTTTGAAACATCAACTTTCATTGTATAATAATGAGCATAAGTGAGTTCATTTATTCATTAAATTAAGATTTGAGCTGCGCATAATTATTACTAATGTTCAGTCAATCTTTACTACATGAAATACATTAATTAATCTTGTCACTTGATTGAAAATAAATCTGCAAAAAGAACACATTTTATTGTTGAAATGACTTTAAGATGAAGACTTGCATGATTAAAACAAAGTCAATAAAAAACTCATTTAAAGTGAAAGATATTTTATCAATCAACTAAATTCAACTCTTTATTAAACATAAGCTCATAAACTTCATCATATTATAGTAAGAATTTATTCAACATAATATGCTATATATGCAATTGAAAAAAACATTATTTTACTGATTGTAAAGACGAAAAGATCAAGAATAAATCAAAAGAATCTGATGTAAATTAAGTATTCATCAATTCAATATCATATATGTATAATGATTAAGTTTACTAAATGAATAAATGAAATCAATAAAAATGATATGACAATGTGATATTTTAAGCAGATACAGAATGAGTATATATTATGATAAAGCTAATTATTAAAAAGTTCTTGATAACTTGAGAAAATCAATTAACTATAAAGAGTTTATCAAGCATTGTTAAGTAATAATAATAAATTCATACACTCTTGTGACATCGATTAGATCAACTCATGAGAAACTTTATGCTATGTGTGTCGAGTGAACAAAACTCTCTGAGGTAGAAAATCACTCACTATCTATACGACTGCTTCACGCAGTCGAAATGACAAGATTAAGACTATGTATCAAATTTGTTCGCGTTGATTGCACATTAAAGAATGAGTGTTCTAATTATTTTAAATTGCTTCAGAAGCTTCGTTTTCATCATTATTCTCACTGCTGCTCTGAAATCTTTCGTGATTGCAATGATTATTCAATAGTTTGAGAAGTTGACATCACGTAGCATTCTTGATCGCAGATGCATTCAGTTCGAACAATGCATAAGTACATGCTTCGCTGTCTGATGACTTCGTTCGCTGTCGCATCGCGAACTATTCATGCTTGAAACGTTTCTCGAGTGCAGATAAATGTTAAGATCTATGCGTTCAATTTTGATGTAAGTTACGAAAGTGCTTTCAGCTTTCTGAAGATCATCATGCATCTTTATCATTTTATTGAATAGATGAAATCTTTGTGCTGAAATTGCATTGATGTCTGCGATGCATTTCTTGTATTTTTTCCATCATTGCTTTTATTGACTTTTATGATATAACACTATTGCGATGCTATCGCTTATTAAAATCATTATAAAAGAGATGAATCATCTGCGTTTAAATTGCATTCTTGCATCTTTTTGAATAAATGTGTTCAGAAGCATTATTTTCTTGATGACAGAAAAGCGAGAAATGAGATGATTAATTTTCATCAGTCAAACGCATATGAGTTTGCATGCTCATTTAGTCTCTTGCGTTCTGTCATTGACTCAACTGCGTAATATGACTTTATTCTGCAGCATGTTCAGATGAACATGCAGCGAACTTATGTACATTTCGATCTTCAGCGTTTCAATGCTTACTCTTTTGAATGCTTCTGCAACGTGATGTAGAGTCTGATTCTGTAGAGTTTTTAGTCTGCATTTCTTGTCTGACAGTTCTTTCTCTTTGTCACGTTGATGTCAGATTGATGCTTTGAATGCAATTTCTGATCTTATTACAGCTGAGTATACTTGTCTTGCTTTTGTGAAGATTGTCTCTCATGTGAAGACTTCTAGATGACTAAGCGCAAGCATTCTTGTGACATGACTCACTTCTATCTGTCAAAGATGCGTGTCTCATTGCAGTTTCATGTTCAGTTGAATCTTTAAAACTCGCACGTCTGACTTCAACTTAATCACTGAACTTTCTATTTGTATGCTAATCATCATGTTGAATTTTCTCAATTTTCTAGTGAAATGTGTAAACTCATATTTTTCTGGTGCGAACGTTGTGTCATGAGTTCAAGCTCACTTCGCGCAAACATCATGTGTTGCTCAGTGTTTTGCAGATTTCTTTGATGAATCTGTCATAGACTAGAATGTTGATGTCATTTATGAAGTCAAGCACATTAATTTTGATTTTCAGTGCTTTGCATTTTTCAATTAAATTTATTGAAAATATGTTGTATACATTGCATGCAACATATATAAAGCGCGACTTTTATGCTGATTTTCTTCTTAGACTTGAAAGATTACTCAGAGAGTTTTCTTGCGACAGATTCACAGTTCAAGATGAATAAGATCTCTCACTGCTCAAATTTCAACAGTTTACTTCTTAAGCATGAGTCACAGATGTTTCATCTGCGATATGCATGCATATCACAGTCGATTTCTTCTTTAATCACATTGATATACATTACTGTTTTCTCAAGTTATACAGATGATGTTTTCAACTAGAAATTGACTTTATCATCAAGACATTCAAGAATCAAAGCTCAGTGAAGAAGTGAGATTCTTAAGATTGACAGTTGTCATCATTGTATATCATGCTTCGAAAATGCTCACTTCGCTTGTAAAGCATGCAACTCATCTGTTTCGCATTATCTGTAGAGATTTTTCTCATGCAGATCGATCATGTCTTGCAAAGATGTTCATATGTTACACTTTTAATCAGACAGCGTAATTCAATCATTCTTTATTAACTCGCTTATGTCTCTCTTCTTTTAATGAAGTCTTCTCATCAATGTATCATTTATGTATAGAATGTCTGTATCTGAACGTCTGTTAAACAATATTAATGAGATTCTCAAGTTTGTTCATGTCAAACTTAATGAGACTCGTGAGTTGCTTATATCATAGTAACAGACACGCAGTCTTAACAAGATCTATACATAGTTAGCATGTAAATTTAAAGAATGTTCATGATTTAAGTTCTTTCTGCTAATCATTTTCAACAGATCAAACACAAGAATGTTCTGTTTCAGTTTTTATCATTAGAATGATAAGATGTTGAATTGAATGATTTTCATAAGCGATTTTTCTTGTAGTTTTGCATTCTATTTAACTTTTTCATCTACATGTAAATTGCTTTGTAGCATGCACATTGAGATTATTAAAGTCTGTGTGATTGCGAAAACTCTGCATGCAATCAACGCACAACGCTTTATTATCACGCAGCATCTTGATATCATTCAAACTTTTGATAATTTTTAAACTTTACTGTAGCTAAACAGTAGATTCATAGTCAGCATCATGTACAGATGAGTTTCATCACTGATTAAGCATTATTAAGTTGAATACAACATAATTCATGATATATTAAGTCAAAAATATGACGTGATTTAAATAATATTTTGACAAAGTCACAGAATTTCAAATTTAACTTAAATCTGATCTTCAATTCAATCTTTGATTTTAGTCTTTGATTTAATTTCTATGTATCAATTCATCATGATAAAAAAAATCTTTTAAGTGAGTTCATCTTCAATCTTAATAATTAATGTCTTTAAACTAACAACAAGATTCATCTGTACATGATGTCAACTACGAATCTTTTGATTCTATTCTATGTTCAAATAGAAGTCAGAAGAGTCAAGAGATCTCAATTCAACGTAGTTCAAATGATGTTAAAACGTTGCATGATCAGAAAAGTTATCATGCAGAGTTTTCACTCATGCAACAACACTTCTTCTAACAGTTACAATCGATCTATGAAGAAGATTAATGACATGTCGATGTCAGTAAGAGATGAAAAGATACTACTAGTGAAAAAGACAATTCAGATGAAGAGTCTGCAAGTTGTAACTATAAGTGATCAAAGAATTTGCAACTCGTTAACTACATTAATATGCTGAAACATCTTCATCACATTGACAGTGTTGTTGAGTAATTGATGAAAAGATATCAGATAGAATAATCATTTCAAATAATGAGTTTGAGAGTCGTGATTACAGTGTTCGAAGAAGTAGTGACTCGTTGATTATGCTGATATATTGAGAAGACTTGAACTCATCTTCTTTACTTGATGTCAAGTTATACATTTATCTACGTGAAAAATTGAGAGTTCATGAGAACGATCAGAACGCATTCTTTACTATCGATCAGAATCATGCATTGAACGATTGTGATTGCACGTCTATACTAACAATCTATTCAACGTCTACGTGACATAAGTCAAATCAAGAGAAGAAAAGAATTATTCAGTACAATCACACTTTATCTTCTCATCATGTGCATCTCTCTTTTATCATACATTTCTCTGCTCAATAAATGACAATCATTGAGCAAGAAAACACGGTTTCTGCGTTACAATCATGAGCATCACGAGTGCAAAGAAACGTTTTTCATCTTCGAATCAAGAATTGAATCAAAACATCGTTGTATAGAATATCATGAATGAAGAGCAAAGCAAAGACGATGTGTCATAATCAAACAGCACAGACACTTTCATCAAGAGTTTACTTGAGCATCACATGCTGAATAGAAGCTATAGATTCATTACTGATAATATAGTGTCAACTTTATTGTTTCAATGACGTGAAGTCATCATGTAGTCGATGAGCGATTTTCTTTCTCAAAGAATTTTGTTTATTTGATACACATAGCATAGTTTCTCTCATGAGTTAAACTTAAATCGATGTCACAAAAGTGTATGAATTCAAATCAAATCAAATCAAATCAAATTAATGTCTTTATTTATCTTGATAAATAATGATATGTACTCATGATTTCATTCTAGAAGCTTTCAATAAAAATCTTCAAATCTTTGTAAATAAACAAGAAAAAGAGAAATTTTTGATTGAACAATAATTCATCTTCAATTATAATGCATGTAGATGACATTATAAATAGTATATGTGATGTGTAGTTGATGTAAATAACAGCATCAATTATGTGTAAATGATGCATAAACATTGTTTATCTTTCAATTAAATTATGTTGTTAAGATAATAAAGCATAAACAAAAGTGAATAATAATAATTATTTTATTTATTGCTTTTTCATTTCTTCTTAATCTTCATCTTCTTTTCATTTCATTTTTGTTTTATATCAAAGTTCTTTTTCACAACTTTGATACAGAATTGCTTGTATAAATAATTACATTAGTATTTACTTGAAAAAATTCTGTTTTAAGTATTGAAATGATGTATGCTTAATTTTCAATGATTTCAAAGATGCAAAAAATTAACAAAGTTAATGACAAAGCTGATAACAAAGCTGATGACAAAGCTGATGATGTAAGCAAAATATACAATGCTTATTTTAAATTTCTTTGATTGAGACTGCAATTTAACAATCATAAATTATTGCAAAGAAGTTTACTTCTCAACATTCTTATAATCATGCATAAACTGATTGCATCAAGTTAAGTACTTGAGTTCAAGTCAAGTACTTGACTCAAAAAGTATCAAGTTGAGTTGAAATTGTTTTGAAAAAGTGTTGAGTTGAGTTAAGAAGTTGAACTTAATAACTTAAGTTAAGTTGATTCAACAACTTGACTCAAAAACTCAACTTAATTCAACAAGATATTAAATAAATGTAAATAGCTTGATTGAACAGTTTACATGATTCTTCTTCATGACTTTCTATCATGTTTTTCTGTCATGACTCTCTATCAAAGTTAAACGATCTTTATGTTTTCTCATCATGACTTTCTATCAAACAATCTTCATGTTTCTCTTCATGTTCTTCTTCATGTTTCTTTTTATGTTTTTCTTTATGATTTTCTATCAAATGATCTTCATGTTTCTTCTTTATGTTTCTTTTCATGTTTCTCTTTATGTTTTTCTTCATGTTTCTCTTCATGTTTCTCTTTATGTTTCTTTTTATGTTTTTCTTTATAACTTTTTATCAAATGATTTTCATGTTTTCTCTTTATGACTTTCTATCAAAAAGATAATGCAAAAAGATAATGCAAAAGTTGAAAAAATTTCTATATTTAATTCTTTTAATGTCAAGCTTAAGTTCTTGATGAGTTGAATTGAGTTGACTCAATTTTCAATTGAGTCAAGTTACATTGAATTGAAAATATATGCAATTTGACTCAAGTTGAGTTGAAAATGTAAGTAACTTGACTTTAAATTAAGTTAAATTCAAAATGTCAATTCAAAACTTGATTCAATGATTAGTTTAATCATGCAACATCATCTTTTATTTTAAAATTTATTATACTTATAAATTCTAAAAATGATCTTGATGTCTTTAATGAAAAAATGAGTAACAAAATGAGTTTTGATGCTTTTTCAGCATCAAAATTCTTACTTGACTCATCTTGAACTTTTAGTAATAAAAGAATGATAAATTACATATTCAGCATTTAAATGTTATTACTGATTCTTTTCAACTTTCAGTTGTAAGAATTAGTAAAAGAAGTGTTGATGCTTCTGAAATATCAAATAAAATAATATGTATAAAATGTGCATGTAGATTTCATGATGAAGAAATGATGCAAAGCTGCAATGTTGAATTTTATGAAAAAGTGATGTATTGATGCTGTGTTTAATGCACAAAGAAAAATGTCACATGCATTGTAATGAGTAAATTTATTCAATGCATTCATTAAATGTTTATGTTTAAATTTTTAAATCTTGAATGTATGCATTTAAACATTAAATGAATCTTTTTGACTTAAAACAGTATTTAAGACTACATCAGAAAATGATGATGTGATCATTATTATGATCTTTATAATTAATCAGATGAAACTAAGAAAGAAGTTCATGATCACAATGTATGTGAAAGATCATTTAAATAACATATGCAAGTCTGAATCATTTAATGTACAGAAGTTGTAACTGAAAAAAAACAATGATAATTAATGACATTACTTGTAATGTGCTTAATGCATTTTGCTATTCTGTATATTTTATTGCATTTTAATATCATTTGATCATAATTTTATAATTAACATGATATATTTATAAATGAATCTGCTTACTCTTGATTTGCTCAATCAGCAATGAAACTCATCTGTACATGATGCTGATTACAAATCTACTGTTTAGCTACAGTAAAGTCTAGAAATTATTAAAAGTTTGAATGATATCAAGATGTTGCATGATGATGAAGTGCTGTGCATTGATTGCATGCAGAGTTTTCGCGATCACGCAGACTTTGATAATCTCAATGCACATGTTACAAAGCAATTTGCATGCAGATGAGAAAGTTAAATAAAATGCAAAACTATGAGAAAAATCGTTTATGAAAATCATTCAATTCAACATTTTATCATCGCGATGACAAGAACTGAAACAGAACACTTTCATGTTTGATTTGTTGAGAATGATTAGCAGAAAGAACTTAAATCATGAACATTTTTTAAATTTATATGCTAACTATGTATAAATCTTGTTAAGACTGCATGTCTGTTACTATGATATAAACAACTCATGAGTTTCATTAAGTTCAACATGAGCAAACTTGAGAATCTCATTAATATCGTTTAACAGACATTCAGACACAGACATTTTACATGTAAATGATACATTGATGAGAAAACTTCGTTAAAAGAAAAGAAATACAAGTGAGTTAATAAAGAATGATTGAATTACACTATTTGATTAAAAGTGTAGCATATAAACATTTTTGCAAGACACAATCAATCTGCATGAGAAAGATCTTTACAAATAACATGAAACAGATAAATTGCACACTTTACAAGTGAAGTGAGCATCTGCGAAGCATGATATACAATGATGATGACTGTTGATCTTAAGAATTTCATTTCTTCACTGAGCTTTGACTCTTGAATGTCTTAATGATAAAGTCAATTTCTAGTCAAAGACATCATTTGTATAACTTGAAAGAACAGTAGCATGTATCAATGTGATTAAAGAAGAAATTAACTGTGATATGCATGCATATTGCAAATAAAACGTCTGCAACTCATGCTTAAGAAGTAAACTGTTGAAATTTAAGCAGTAAAAGATCTTGTTTATCTTGAACTATGAATTTGTTGCAAGAAATTCTCTCTGAGTAATCTTTCAAGTCTAAGAGAAAAATCAGCATAGAAGTTATGCTTTATGTATGTTGCATGCAATGTATACAACATATTTTCGATAGACATATAAATGAGAACGCGAACACAGAATTCAATCATGAAGTAATTCTATTTATAATAGTTACAAAAAAGATGAAGTTGATTGAAAAGTCATTGAATGCATCATACAATTTGCAAAAAGTTGATTGAAAAGACTTTGATGAGCATTTGCAAAAGACGAAAGATAAAATAATTATCAAGATGCAAAGAATCATAAGCTTAGAAGCAAAAGTCATTTATTTGATTGAATGCATCAAGAATACAATGAATGTGATGATTAAGTTTACTCAATGAATAGACGAGATTTATAAAAGTGATATGACAATGTGATATTTTAAACAGACACAGAATGAGTATATATTATGATAGAGCTAATTATTAAGAAGCTCTCAATAACTTGAGAAAATCGATTGACTATAAAGAGTTTGTCAAGCATTGTCAAGTTGAGCACGACATAACTCATGATATATTAAGTCAAAGATATGACGTAGTTTAAATGATGTCTTGACAAAGTCATAGAGTTTCAGAGCTAACTCAGATCTGATCTTTAACTCAGCTTCTGACTTTAGTCTTTGATTTAATCTTTATGAGTCAATTCATCATGACAATTGTCTTCTCTTTTAAGTGAGTTCATTCTTGATCTTAATAATTAATGTCTTTGTTTACTTTTATAAATGATGATGTGCATTCATTGATTCACTTTAGAAGCTCTCGATAAAAATCTTCAAATCTCTGTAAGAAAACAAGAAAAAGAGAAACTTTCGATTGAATGATGATTTATCTTCGATTATAATGTGTATAAATGACATTGTAGATAGTATATGTGATGTGTAGTTGATGTAGATGACAGCAATGATGACATGTAAATAGTGCATAAACATTGTTTATCTTTTGAGTAAATGATGTGATTGAGATGATAAAGCATAAATAAGAATGAATAATAATTGTTGATTTGTTTATCGCTCTTTCAGTTTCTTTCAACTTCTCATTTTCTTCAACTTCATCTTTTTTCAATCATGATCATATTTTTATCATTATGTAATTACTTTTAACAAACTTTGAGTATATCTGTATAGTAAGAGTAAAAGATTTAGATCATGAGTCGTGAATGTGCAGTGATGCTCAAAGAGAACTGTAAGATGATGAAGTTGACTGATGATTGAGTCAAGATTATTACGAAAGTAAGTGATGTCACAACTTAAGATTTCACGACTATTATTGTGATTAACAGTATCATAAATCTGCTCAAAAGACATTGATCAGACATGATAATCATGATGCTGCTGATGCTGAATCGCTTGTGATGATGCAGACATCATCAAATTCTGATTGAAAACTCATTGCTTCTACTATTCAAACTTTCAAGTACATCTCAACTATCAAAGAGAAAATTCAAAAGATGATGAGAAAAGAAATGATTGTTGACGCTTCATTGACAATCTTATCGAATTCACAGACTTCGCGAAATCAAAGAATAATGATGAGATTCATTTATTTCACTTCTTGATGTTGTTACTGATGCTTTTCAGCTGTCAATTGTAAGAATAAGCGAAAGAAGTGTTGCTGATTATGAAATTTTAAATAGAGTAATTTGTATAAAGTGTGCTTGAGTTCTATACATTGAGAATAGAGCATCACGATGTGACGTTGTTTTTCAAAGAAAGACAATGTACAAGAAGTGTGCTCATTATGCAAGTAATGAGAGTTTCTGTATCGCAGTGAGTACACTTATCTGATACATCTGCTAAATGCTCATGATTTAATGTCTAGATTCTCGACATCTGCATTTCAACTGTCAATGAATTCTTTCATCTGCAGAATATTCATGATAGTGCAATTGAAAATGAAGAAGAGAATGTTGTTCTGAAGACATTCACTGTTCATCAGAAAACTCTTTACAAGAAGTTGATAACAACGATTCATGTAAAGAATTGTTTTGAGAAAGCTTACAAACTTGAGTCTCTAAAGATTCAAAAGCTCATTCTCAAAGAGATAATGATTATTAATGACATTGTTAGAGAAATTCTGAATGTAAAGCGCTTTGTGATATATTCAATTTCAATTATATATTGTTTTGTCAGCATTTTTAATTGTTCTGATATATTTTAGCACAATCTGTCATCTTTCAAATCTTTGTCTTCACATCTCAATGTAAATCTGACAATGAAAGAGAAGAAGAAGTTTGTGATCTTGTCTTGTGTAAGAAATGTTTGATGAAGTGATAATTGCATGATGTTTATTGTGTTGTGATGATTGCGCTTTCTTGTTGAGCATGTTTGAGCATCTTTGCGCTTTTTTCTTCTGTCTGTTGATTTACATATGTGATCATCTCATTAGAGAGTGAAACTATCATAATACAATGATTCTTCTTTTCTAATAATGAGTTTATGCTTGAAAGTGAGTGATTATGCTTTTCGCTTACATTTCAGTCTCGTTTCAAAAGCTTCTATAAGCTTCGAGACATCTTTCATATCTTTGCTTGATATTCATTGATTATATTCAATGAAATATTCTTTTCATTGTATCTTATAATATAAGATTTTCTTTCTTTTTCGCTTCTGTAGAATCTTTTCTATCTTTCATTCTTACTCATCATCAATAAGCTTAAATACAAGATAATCGAGTATAGAGTCATCGTTTAATCTACGATTATATGACTCTAAAAAAGATACATGAAAGACAAAATGAACTCTATAAATGATTGAAAGATCAAGATGATACGTCTGCTTGTCTATGAGTTCTTGTATACAAAAGAACTCTATCATCTTATTTGATAACTTTTTGCTCAACTTCTTCTGCTTCAGGTTTTTTGCTGATAGCATGATTAAATCATCGACATTAAAGAACTTAAACTTATGTTTTTGATTATAGTACTTTGTCTGAGCATTGATCGCGTTTTATCATCATTGCATTAACGTGTTTTGCATGTCTTGCAGCATTTCAACGCGTTCTTTTGCTGCTGATACTTCTTCTTTCATAACATTGTTCTTAATGTATATGTCAAAGATTGACTTTAAAGAGATTACAGCTCAATAAAGAGTGCTTCGTCTGATGATACATGAACTCAACTACGAGTAGAAGCATAACTCAG